>Ga0065721_10049263_pt1 | contig 39801 bp, 33 predicted proteins | sample Mesricmetagenome_FD_59108 | JGI IMG/M metagenome (GOLD analysis project Ga0065721, IMG submission 59108) | Mesophilic microbial community from rice straw/compost enrichment Sample: eDNA_1 v2 (version 2) | ecosystem: Engineered > Solid waste > Grass > Composting > Bioreactor | place: USA: Davis... | reverse complement strand
ATCAACGTTGAGAAGGTTGCGGACAAGCAATACAAAGGCACTAATCCAATCTCATTCGCGGTAACGCCGGGAGAATCGTTTATGATTAAGGATAACGATACAGGTAAAGTAGAGACAGTCGCCATCGACGCCAACTCCCCGATCACTAGAGTCGTTTTAGGTGCAGGAGTCGTTTTCGGCGGTTCGGCAAGCACACCCCATACAGGGGATGACATTATCTATTTAGTAATTGGTTTTATCTTGTCATTGAGTGTAGCGGCAGGATGTTTTGTTCTCTACAACAGAAAACGTAAAAATTCCTCACCTAAGATTTCGGCATTGAGTATTATGCTGGCGGTCGCATTGGTAGCTCCGCTTTTTGCTCCTTCAGGGGTTCATGCAGCTTCATCGGATGCAAACGTGGGAGGTACTCCACCTGCATCGGGCGGTGCTAATTCATCAACTGCGGCAGGAACGTTCCAAACCTCCGAGCGGATCGCCGTATTGCAGTTTGGTTTCATCCCGAACAAGGTCAAATCGGATGGTAAAGGGGTTCTGAATCCTGATTCGAAGAAGGCTGATCTCGAAGATCCGTTCAAGTTCAATTATGAAGACCTGTTGTTCTACATGGCTCCAAGCAAGACTTCGGACAACTTATTCCGCAAAGCTGGCTCTGGTTTAATCACCTTTGAGCGCGGAAAAGGAGTATCGACTCTTTACGGTAACAATCCACTCTATCCAGACAGCTCTAAAGGTCAGAGCCATGCCGAGTTTATGAAGCGTACTTTGGATTATGCTGACAAAGCCATAGCCAAATCGAGCAACATCAACTACTTCGAGCAAATCATTGCTGATACGCTGTACAATATCGCTCCTAGCGACTCGAATCGTTCTCTTTCCGGTGAAGGTAACTCGAAGGTGATTGGTGATTCCCTGAAAGGAATGATCGAAGCCTACATTCTCCGCCACGGTAGCCAAGATGCAGGAGAGCAGTTCGATGCCCAAGTTATTGGCAGTCTGATGTTCTCGGGGTATCTGGACATGATCAAGTCAAAAGGTATCTTGAAAGGCGAAGAGTACACCGGCTTCGAACAAATGATGCGTGACAAGTTCAAGAAGAATGAACTGATCTTCTTCGCTCAAACAGTTGTCGGCATCTCGGTCAAGGATAGTCGCAGTGCATATGATCGTGACTATGCCTTTATCTCGATGCACGATGCGACAGATTGGTATCTCTGGACAAGACAAAAAGCTCGTCCGACCGATTCCGTTCTGCAGGGGTTAACTGCAAATCGAGAGTTTGAAGCTGTCTCGAAGGGTGGAGTAACATCTGCCGAGCAAGGTTCCCAATCACCATACAAAGAGAACGGTAACCTCCCGAATACGTTTAGAACGTATGCCCGAGACTTCTACGCCAGAACGTTGAAGCCAGTAAGTTCAGCTATCCCGATGTCATCGGACGCTTCGGTCAACGGATTTGGCGGTTGGGGTTATCAGCCTTGGGGTTACGGAGGCGGAGAAGCGGCGAAAAAGCCTGCAATCATGGCTGAGTTGAATGTCTCTGTAATTGACAAAAACGGTAACCCGACAAAAGAAACATTCACGGTTCCGGTCAATGGTTGGTCAGAAGAAAGCCAGAAGTATTTGGGTGATTTGAAGTCGGCAAGTGATGTATTCATCGCAGGGGGTATGTCTGTAGAGCATAACGGCAAGACCTATGACATTCTTCCAGACGAAAGAGCCAAATTTGAACTTATTGATATAAAGGACAAAGAAAATCTCAATAAGCGTCAGCTTACGATAGGAGCAACTGGAGAAGAAGGAACAATTTCCATTCCTACATCTGGTTCAGACCTTTGGGAAATTGAGCTTGGGTGGGATACTCCGCTTCCACTTGATCTGCATAAGTATTTAGGCGGAACGACTTCGTTAGCTTCTTCTACAGTCGAGAACAAATATGAAGGTTCGGATGCTTATTCCAATGCTCAACTTACTTTGTACGTGAAAGCTAATGAGGACTCAATTGAGCCAATCGTTTCGAACTACGATGTTCCTCAATGGAGACTTTCGAAGTATTGGGATAACATCTCAGATAAAGGCATCAACAAAGCGAAGTTCAATTTGTCTTTACCGATCAGCACGTTCACGAACCCTAAACTTAGTCCTTCTGGAAACACATTGTTCAGCTTAGTCGATCCGGACTTGAGCAGTACACCTTGGGCATTAAGCCGAGCGAAACTGTTTAATGATACACCGACTAAGAACATCTCGGTCTATAACCCTTCTGCATCGTTCAATCTAGCTGGCGATCTGTTAGCTGTTCGAGACAACAATTCGGTAGCGAACATCAAGCTGGCTTCGTGGTTGAACAATTTCAGTTTATTTGATGGAAGGATTGCTTCAGCAAGTACAGGCGCAGCAGAGAATAAGCCAGTTGTATCAAAGTCACATGATTTTAAATATGGGGTAAAAATCCCTTATTCCTCTTACACGTACAGCGAAACAAGATACAATTGGGTTTCGACACAGTATGGCGGTTATTTTGTTCCATACACTTGGTCAGGGTCGGCAACGCCGTCGTATCTGACGGCAGACTATGAAACGAGCATTCGCTTTAATCGTTACATTCCGAAAGATAGCTCGGCTCCAAAAGCGATTGCTGATGCTTCGGATTCAACCAACGGAATGTTCTGGCAAGCCAAACAAGGCAAAGAAACCTTAAAAGTGAATCCAGAGGTTCTATACGCCTACGATGATGCGTCAGGAAACACGAGTGTTGCCTTCGCCGCGGGCGACAAGCTGAGAGAAATTCGCCCTGTGAGCTACAATCGAGCTCAATTCGTTAATGTTGAGGTCACGCCAGAGGTAGTCGGCGCAAGTACAGCGACCGATGCGAATGCCAAAGCCTTAGCGAAGAACCTGAATGCTGGAGGTAAGCAAGTCATTTATAAGGGGTCTGCAATCACCACAAACTTCGAAGTGAAGGGCGAACTGGAATTGAAGACCTTTGCTCTGGACATTGGTTCTTCCGCACTTAAGAACGCTTGGAATCTATCCTCGGCTTATAGTACGGATGCCATCAATGAAACATACTTGAGCGAGTATGCAACACAGGATGAGGCTACCGGCAAGTGGCAAGTAACCTTCGATGCGAATGGTAAACTGGTCATCGACAATAAGGAGCATGGCGGTCAATCTGCCAAGCTGACAGCCACAGAGTCGAGTAAGGCTATCAAGGAACATACTTTGGAAGTGCGCGGCGGCAAATTGGTTGGGGTTGATGGCAATCGAAACTTGGACAGCCTTTCTCAAGAATTGAAGGATGCACTTACTCGGATGCATATTCTAGGTAATGATAACATTTTCAGTTCCTTCGAGAGCGGCAGCGGTGATAAACTTACTGAGCAAGCCGTAGCGACCCTCGGTAATGCAGTGAGGGGTTCAAATGATTTGAAAGTTGGTTCTGGATGGTATGCAGAAGATACGACTACCTTGGTCATTCGTGTCTATACAACAACCTTCGAATTGCCGAGCAATATGTATGTCGACAAAATACCGATGGAGATTCCAGGGCTTGAGGTATCTGGGGACAAGAATCAATTTTTCAGCAAGGGCTTCACTGGACATACGAAGCTGAGCTACAAAGTTGGTCATGTCGGCATGGTGTTCGATAGCTCCAAGGGCGACTTTGGCGGTAATCGGTCGATTGACTTCATAGTGGGTAACACATCCATTATGGACACGTTCAGTACAGTTCAATAAAGCTCTACCTTAATGGGAGGTGTCGAGAAATCGGCACCTTCTTTATATTTGGGGTTCAATTCACCTTCGGTTCAAGGTATAGTAGATACATTTATTTTCTACCATTCTTGAAATGAGGTGATATCATGGCTAAATTATCCGAGTTGTCGTTGTATGCCAGATTCAAATGGGCGGTTCCGGTCGTTCCCACGGTTAAAAAGGATGAAGGGTTCTTCAGTGATCCAAAGCCTTGGGATTTTGAAGAGCCAGTTTTGGAGCTGATTGAGCAGATGCTTGTTGAAATCGAGGAGTTCTTTTCATCCAAGAACATGCCAGTACAAGTAGCAATTTACGAAATCAGGGAAGTATTCGACCGGCTCCATGTCGAGATGTACAGTCCACATCAGGAAGTCTATATGATCGTGGAGAAGTACAAGAAGCTATCCGAAAACCTATTTTAACTTTGTGGCAAGGTGTCGAGAAAATCGGCACCTTATTTTTATGTTGAGATGGTTTTATCGTTCCGCATGAAAAAGAATGTCTTTTTCAAACTGCGTTCATGAGTTAGATCGTAGGTGAGTTGGTCAAAATTGTTATGGTATTGAAAATGATTTAGGGGCATTTGTAGATTTTCTCGGAGGTATATTGAAATCTTGGGGCGTTCTGATGAAAATTTTCAGGGCATTTTTTATTTTTGGGTTCAGATTGACTTCTCTTTATGATCCAGATCAAGACCTGAAATTACGATTCAAGGTTGTTAAGTAGTGGTCAACGTAGCCGCTACATTCACCAACCTTAAAATCCAAATGGAAGGTTGTTGATTTGAATGACAAAAAATACTACATCGGAAGTAAGTCTGTTGAATGGACAAATGCCAGGCGAATTAATTACTCGAGAGAATGAGGTATGCTCCCCACTTCCTTGCGCAAATATTCCTGAGGATATAAGTGAAGCTATTGATCCTGATTGGATTACGCAATTACTTCACGAATATCATCCAGATTATGATGGAAAGGTGTTTGTAGTCAAAATGACTAGTAGATGGGGGTCGACAAAGCCTGTTTTCTTCCTTCCATCCGATCTTTATGATAAAAAGTCTCTTAATAAACTTACAAATGAGTTGGTGAATAGAGGAAGATTTCTTCCCGATGAAGCTGATGCGTTAATTAAATACGTTGATTATATGAAAGTTGCTGGACCGGGAATGATTACACCGGATGATGGAAGCTATAAGCAACACATAATGCAAACGACTGATCTATCAGATGAAGTAGATAGTGAAGAATGCTACAGACAGATTGTTGAGTACATTTTAGATAACGGATCGGTTTTCCCGAGCCAAGAAAATAATGGGTTTGACGATAAGTGGTGTCATGGTGCATATCTTGACAGTGATAAGTCAATTAAGAAATTCGGTGAAAATGCGTATGCTTTCGTTCCAAGCCATCTGCAGTCATTACTTGATATTCCAAATAGAAAGTTGTTCGGTGCAGTTCTGGACGAGCTCGTAAAGCAAGGTCGCTTGTATAGTGGAGGGGGTAAGAATCCTAGAAAAGATATTGTTGTTCCTCTTTCAAAAATGGTATCCAAAAAAGTTTACGTTTTTACAATAGACCCATCTGTTTTAATGAAAGGGGCTGAATCGAATGAGCAGAATTAAACAAATTAAAACATTCAAGACAATAGGCGGCAAAGTCCGCCTATTGGTTACACTTTTACCGATCATTGATTATGTATTTCGTAAAATGGAGACAAGAGGATTCTTAGACCTTTTTGGAGGTGGCAACAAGTTCATTCCTCAAATCAGTAGGTTTATTCCAGTGCGTATATATAACGAATTCGACAGAGGGATTGCTAATCTGATGGCATGTTTAGCAAATTGGGGTAAAACTAGGGAGGTTATTGATCTTGCTTATAAATTACGAAAGACAATCAAGACTCAACAGGATTTTGATAAAGCTAATGAAAAAAGACGTTTAAAGGAAACTACTGAGATCGAATCCGCCGCATTAACAATACTGATTGCTGAGTACAGTAGAGCTGCGGATAGGACGAATTTTATGGATGAGAATGCAAGGAAAGGAATCAGCTATAGGAGTTTACAGTGCTATAAGGAACTTGTTCCAATAATGCGTGAGGTGACAGTTACATGCGGTAGTTACGATTACTATTTCAAAACATACGGACATAGGAGTGATTTTCTATGCCTTGTCGATCCGCCTTATGTAAATTCTGACATTTACCTTGATGGATTCACAAAAGAGGATCATGAGGAGATGGTAAGGCTTATTGTTGATACGAAAATGAAAGTTATTCTCTGCGGGACGGACAACGATATTTACGATTTCTTATTGGAATCGAGTTGTGGTTGGTATAAGTATACTCTTGGAGACATGCAGAAAAGTAGCGCGGCTAGAACAGGTGCAGCCCAGGAAGAGTTCATATGGACGAATTTTCCGATCCCTTCATATTTATTACCAAAACAACGTAAGAAGCAACCATTTACCCAATCAACCCAATCAACCCAATCAACCGGTATTATATAAAGCAGTTTAGAAGCCAGCTCAGATCCCGAATCCGTTGTTTTACTCCGATTTGGGGTTACCATCCTTGAGAACGGCAATAACGACAGTCTTATACAATGACGATCAGAAAAACACTCTCGATCAGGCAATCTATGCTAAGAGTGTTTTTCTGATGCCTAAAGGAACAAATTGGGCGTAATTTTTGAATTACGAGAGCTGTAACTGACAGCATGTTGTCGCAAACCCTTGCCATAAGCACACTTTTTTGACCAGGAGACCATTCGAACTGTTGCGAGGAATGTGTTAAAACACACTTCACCCCTTATCTGGCGCTGATTTCTTGCAAGTCGTGTCGAAAGCTGTCAGTAAGAACGACGAAGAAAGGATTTCGAGGGGATTCCATATTCGGTTGAAGGAGTCGATGAAATTCCGAGTTAATCAACATCAGATCGATATTCAGTGATCCCGTTTTTCCGTATCTCCTAATTTTCTCCGAATGTCAGTCTATTCCAATAGCGGTCGCTATGCTTCCTTCAGCGGCGGCTTTTGCTCGGCGGTCAAAATCGGCTCGTATAGCCGCCCTCTCCCTCGGCAGGTCTATTCCCCTTAGTTTTGCCTTTTCGGTCGCTTACAGGGGCATTCAGGGCGTCCTGCTCGGTTGTCGCCCTATCGCTCTGTAGGGGTTCTCGTTTTTCCAGTCGTATCAAGGGTTTTCGGGCTTTTTTGGTTCTAAAAATTATCCCTAAAAAGATCAAAAAACACTTGAATTAATCACTAAATGAAGCTATTATTGACACATGGTAAATAACTTAAATTTACTAAAAAGTAAATTTAAGTTAAAAAAATAAGGAGGATGATGAAGATGTTTATAGCTCTAATGGTTTTGGGGATTGTTTTGTTTCTGCCATTTGTACTTCTGAATTTGGAACTTGTGAAGATTGGTATTAACAGAGAAGTGCCGATTACTCATAGAAACATTGCCGGATATGCACTGATCATTGAAGCGGCAGTAATCGGGATCTTAGCCCTACTTCTAATTTAATAATTTGCAACAGTGAACGTGAAGTCTGTAAAAGAACACGATGGAACGAGAGGAGTGAACTTCATGGCAGACAAAGTTCATATGCAATATGATGCTGATGCAGATCGGTGGTATGTGATTCTCAATGATAAGAAATGCTGGATTCATTGCGGTGAAGGTTTTGAGCTTTATATTTGCGGCGATCAAGTACCATGTCGGCTTGAGCTAGATCATGATTGGTATGTAGTCATTCAAGGCATCAGCTTCAATTTAAGAAAAGGGACTAAGTACATGGTTAATGTATAAGAGAGGGGGAAAAATATGGCACGACTTGCCTATATCCGCTGTCAACGCAAGCAGGAAATCGAAGAATTTGAGCAGCAAGCTCAGGCAGATGAAGTATTTATTGATTTGGCTAACGAATTCGGTGTTACTTTGAACAATTCGCTTGAAGTAATGCTCGAAAAGTTAGTCAGTGGTGATGAGGTTGTTGTTCGAGGGTTGAGTGAACTGGCAGATACCGTAGCCGAATTACGTTCATTAATGGCGACTTTGCGTGATATAGGTACTGAACTACATCTTCTGAACTCAGTCAGTACAGGTGTCCTTTCGGATGAAGGACTTAAGATCCTCACGTTAATAGATACTTTCATAAAAGAAAAGGAACAAATTCGGGAAAAGAAGAAGCGAAAAGGTAGACCTGTGCAACCTTACCCTCCCAACTTCCTTGAAGTTTATAAGGGATATCGGAATAAGGAATATAACAGATTGGAAGCAGCAAAGAAGTTACAACTTAGCGTTAATACATTTCGAGATTTGATCATTGTTTTTGAATTTAGGACTTAATTTGGAAAGGAGAGAATTGGAGGTGATAACTTTTAGTGTGAATCCGACAGAAGAGCGGATTGGGGATGCTGGAGCATCGGTAGTATCTAAGAAGAAGCCTGTTGCTCGTTACAGTCGCTTTGAAAGTTTAGGGATCAGCGAAGGCTTTGTTAAAACGGTTGATGGGTATTTGGATCAGCCCATAAAAGTAGGCGCATTTGGATATGTGGTTGAGAAAAATACAAAAATGGCTATTAGTAGCAAGGAGGTTCCGATTCTGACTGTTGATGAAATTGAAGCCGGTCGTAAAGGCGGGGTATCGGAAGCAGTTTTTAAGATAAAGGACTTTTCTGATAATGACAGGTGGCTTGAATCGTTAGACACTGATTACGAAGTAATCAAGGCTGTATTTGAACTGGTGGAGATCGAGATATATAACCAAAAGAAAAAGTGGTTGCGCTTAGTTATAGAAGTTGCTTTAAGAACAGGCAGATCAAAAGATATTGATTATCTTGGAAGATTAATTGAAGAATTCAACGATTTCAGTCATCTGCCGCTAGTATCGCAAGATAAAGATTGTTTCAAGCCGGTTACCAACCCAAGCATGGTTCAAAAAGTCATCATCTACTTGGAGGAACACAGTTTGAGGGATTTAGTGGGGTATATCATTACGAATAAAAAGGCAGCGGATGCAGTTGGATTGTCTTGACTCAGTTCATAATCAAGGAGGAAGATAATATGCAATCTATAATTACCCCTAAAATAACTAGAGGTCGTGCAATTGTTGGAGATGTTGTCATTCGTCTAGAAGATTGTGAAGTAGATAAACACTGGCGCAAATGGGAACCGTTTGGAGATGACGATTGCACCGAAATTCAGATAAGAGACGATTACACTGATAAGCAAATTGCACTAGCAAGTTTGCGGAAAAGCAAAAGGAAGCTTGTTAAAGGTGTTTATCATTCAACTTTCGAGGAGTATTCCCATATAGTTCATCGTAGTACAGGTGAAGCTGCTCATTACAATAATAGAGAATGTAGGTTAGAAGTCATTAGAGGGAGAATTTATTTAGTCAAATATGAAACAGGCGTAGCAAAGTTAGTATATAACGGTGCCAATTTCGTAAGTACATCTGGGGATTGGTTGAGATGCAATGCTCATCCCGCTAGTGATAAAAACTGTGATGCAGTGAAATACCCAAAGAACCATTTGAGAACAAATGTGATGTACTTGAAAAGCCATCAAATAATAACAGCAATGTTTCTTGGTCAAAGGGCAATAGATTTAGCAGTAGATGGAGTAATCAAAAGAACTCATGATATTAACCACAGAAATCTTAACTCTAGTGACAACAGACCTGAAAATTTAGAGATAGTCACTTTGGACGAGAATACGGAGCACAAAACACTAATGAGGAGAGTTTTGAAAGAAAAGATTCTGGCTTATATGAATAGACACAATTTGTAATAAGCGTAGTCTTAAGTTTATTGAGAAACTGGTGGTGTAGTTGAAATATGATAAGAAATTGTTCAATAGTAAAATAGTTTAGCGAGACTCGTATACAGAGATCTCGCTATATTTATGCTCTCAGGGGTATTTTCTGCACTTATTTGTCCTGCCACGAAGGATTTATTTGTTGTCTAATAGTAAGTCCTCAATAACCAATCGATATTATCAAATCCTCGAATCCCGTCCTCAACCTTGATGCCAGGGAGCCAATTTAAGGGAGTCGGTATCTTAACACAAACAGGTCAAAAGCCAATCCCGAATTTGCTGTTGTGGGAGCTAATAACTTGGTGACTAATACTCCGTTAAGATCTAATATATGCTGAATCCTTTGTCCACCCGTTAATCCTCCATTCTCTAGTCTTTCTTTCGTAACAATGGTTATTGCTATACAGCGGCGAATGAATTTCGATGGACTTCGTAATAATATCGAAGCTTCTTTTAGTCAAACCGACGTACGAAAGATACGAATCGAAGTCTATTTCAGATAAACTGAAGTCGGATTAACAAAAATATAGATTCTTGCATAATAATCGTAGTTTCATTTTGAATACTAGAAGTTTGTTTTACCAAACTTGAAGTGTTGTTTAGCTGAACCGAAGTTTATCGTATAAAAGTCTTGACCCTAATATACAAAGCGCATTGCTTATTTAGTTATACCGAAGTTTCAGTATATAATCTTCAACTTTGCCATAGGAGCTCGGGTTGGTTGCTCTTAAACAGAGAGATACTGGTACGTCATTCTCTGTATATTCAGCAGCAGTTTATAAATTCCGCACCGAAAGGGTAATTCCCCCGCTCTTTTCGAATGAATGTGTTACTTAAAAAATATGTTTATTTTACAAGTGTTTGATAGTTACCATATGAAATTACGTAGTAAAGTCATCATAGTCTTTCTGAATAGAGAGCAAGTATTTAGTACGATTATTAAATTTCTAAACTCATTGGGGAATTATGTTGTTACGAGATTACTTTAGAGGATTTACCTTCACATAATTATCATTCCTTCGTACATCTTGTTTGGTCTTTGTTTTTATTACCGGAAATACGAAGATTTATAAATTTCTTGATGCAAACTGCCTTTCATTCAGCACATTTTGAGCAAGCAATTTTATATTGCTTAGGCAGGCTACTTAGGGAAAATTTTGATGTGTATTTCCTGCTACGGATTTTCCTCGTCACGCTTGGGTTTTTCGGTGTTTCAAAAAATAAGTAAAGCCCATAGTTGATAAGATGAGTGTTTTTGGCTTTGTTTCCATAAGTAGCGCTTAGATGCAGTAGATTGTCTTTATTATTTGTTGTTTAAAGTGGACTTGCTTCAATTAGTTTTAACAACATGTACCAGATACAACACAAGAAAGGATGAGGAGAATGGGGAAGAACGAACCATTGATTGTTAATGAACTTAAAGCGTTGATCGATGGTTATTCTAAGTTTCAAGCATTATTGAAGATTAAGAGATTGAATGAGGCAGAACGGAATTTGTATCAAACGAAGATCCTTTTAATTGAAGGCATTTTTATTGCATTGAAGCATCTTGAGGAAAAGTCAGATAAACAAAAGCTGCTTTTGAGACTATGTCTAGAAAACAGAAAATGCTCACAAAGGGATGCAGATGGGAACTTTAAGAGTGTTGATTCTCTGAGAGCCGCCAAAAATCAGTTTCGCTTTTTCCTAGCATCCACATTGTTTAGAAGCGACAAGGTTGCATTATTACTTCAAAGTAACTCACTTGAGGAAATGGAGACGGTTATTGACTGGTACAAGAAAAACGTATTCGATAATCCAGAGTTAATACGGCTGAGTGTAAAGCCTAGTTAAGGGGGGTACTTCGATGGCACCAAGAGCGAATATCTTCAGAGAAGTTAAGTATTACAGGGAAATTGTTCTATCGAAACTAAAGGATGACGTCTTTAACGATAACTATGAGTTTGAACAGTATCGACTGGACGCCCTTGATGAGATTCTTCATTTCCTTAAAACGTTATCATGGGTTAGTCATGAACCTACAAGGAACCGGGTTCAATGTTATTTGAGAGAAGGAGATCTCAATGCCAGAAAAACTGCGATTATCCTTGGGATTGAGAATGTCAATGCAGTGGAGCAAACCGTAAAGTATGTTTCAGATAAAATAAGGGTTCTTATCGACGAACCCCTTAGTCGCCTGTTTCAAGCCAGTAGTATTGAATTAATGGAGTCAGCACGTACAGATTTCCGTAAAGCGATAAAGCAAGAACATCCATATAATTACTTGATGTCAGGAGTAACGGGATTTTTGCCACAACCGAAGTACGACTCAAAATTGAGATTAGAACATTGCTCGACAGAATTATCATATTTAGCGTTGTTTTCTCACTATGCTGAATTTGTTCTTAAGTATAAATGTGACCAGTCAAAGCTTGCTCATCTTCTTGCGATGTTAAGTAGCCAAAAGGGAATTCCTGTTGATCGTGAAGGGTTGAAGCTATTCCTTAGTGGTGAGTTCGGTATTTCAAAGAAGACAGGTGAGCATTTATCAATCAAACAGCAGATAGAAGAATTACTTAAATGGAAGTCAAGACAAAACCCATACAATGATGAGGAGGAGTAAGCTTATGACCAAATCACCCAAAAAATTGCACCTGAAAGCGATTCCTCTTTACAAATTGCCCAATGATGAAGGAGTTCATTTCCTCAAAACCGACCTTAAGCAAATGACATTTGGTGAAATGAGCGAGTTAGCGGCAGCTCCATTTCGAGATGACAATTGGGTAAGGCTTGCGTATTCTGTTTCTTCTACTGTGTTTCGTCCATATTTTGATCAGGGCTTTGCTGGAATAATGAAGAGGAAGTCAACGGTTAGTGAAAATGGTTATTCATTTAGCAATGTTTTTAATACGGTATCGGCTGTAAATTGCTTATATTTCGACACTTCGTATCGTTCTCCAGGAACATGCGATTGGTCACGCGAATTCAAATTCTTTTCAGGAGAGCAGTTTCTTGGAGGTATCGGGGTATATGCAATAAGCCTAACTAATAATTGTGCTTGGTTAAGTAAGCAAGTAGCGCTCACCTCTATTGCAAGATACTATATCCAGAGTCGGGAAGTATCCAATAACCAGAGTGATCGTAAAAATGGAAACATATTTGATCGACAGAGCGGAGATCCATTCAATCGAATGCTTATTGCGGTCATCAAACCAGACCAGTGGGAAATAGCCTTTGTTCAGATAAGAAAAATGGGTCCACCAGTTTCGAAAGTTCGGTCTTGTGAAGTAATAGCTACTATATTTAACCCTAATGATTTTATTAAAGTATTACAGAATGGACTAGAGAGCATTGCTCAAGAAGAACATACAACTCAATTTGATTATTGAGTTGCGAATAAACTTGTCGCATCAAAGTTATTCTTCGAAGTTTCAGAATCAGGGCGTATATTTTTATGGTCATTCTTCTGGCTACAGCCAAGAATATCAGTGCTTTTGTGAGTACTAAAACTCCATTACAAAGTAAATTAAACCGATTTGCTTATAGTATGTTTACTTCTGGCGAGTATGTTTCAATAGCTTGAAACTGATCCTGCTCAATAACACACATTAGTTGCTGATTCTTCAAGAGCATCCCTCCCTCGGGGTATGATGCGCTTTTTGTCACTTTGGGAGAGGCAAAAATAATTTTTTTATTCTGAGAGTCTATGAATTTCAGGAGTAGTTGGCTGATCAAGTTTATAGTAATTGGAACTAGAATGTTGTATTGGATACTGGTTAATCATTCTAGTTCCCGTCCCTTCATTTCTTACCCATATGCAGTTTCTTTTTACTGCATATGGGGCTTGGAACACAAGAGGTAAGGAAGGGATTGAAAATAATAATTGAAGGGATGATCAGAGATGCAAAAGGTGGTTAACTTGAAAAAAGGTTTAAAGGGCAGTGTTGAGGATCGGAGAAAATCGTGGTTATGGTTAGAACTTGCGTTTGTGTTTAACGCTATTTTTAGTTTCATTACTCTAATGATCGTGAAGTCTGGTTATTATTCTGTCGATGGTTTTTTGGCTAGTTACTTTATTGCTGGACTTATCTTCGCAGTCTCCACAGTAGTAACATTTTTCTACTTTAAGGTTAATAACAAATGGAGGTACTTCATACTTATCCAATGTTCAATCATCACTTTATACTTCTCCCTGTTCAAGATGAACCTAATTTTTAATTGATCAACAGATCGAATCCCCCTCGAAACATAGAGGGGATTTTATTTTGTCTTTAGCAGATAGGTTTTTCATTTTAAGAGTTGTTTCCAGATAAACTTCACAACAACTATAAGCCATTAGTGAATGGAGACTAGTAATTGGTTTTGATTGTTAATGCATTCAGACCGAAGGGGTTGATAAGGTGAGATGGAGGATAAGAGTCTTATTTCTAAACATCTGCGCTGTTTTCTTTTGCTTAAGTTCTGGAGTATTCGCCGCGGCAGATGCAGATGTAAAATCTATCGAAATTCCTTCAGGTGATAGGATGCATATGCAAGACGTTTGGGGCAAATTAGGGAATGGTGGAAGTCATCTCAACCTTGAGTTTGAAGCTAACACAGGAAACCATCCTGATTCTCGGCTTCTGGTCTACAATGGTACGAGTGGAACGATAAAATTCAACAATACCAATTTTCAGGATGCAACTGAAAAATCACGGAAAAGAGTGCTAAGGGAATTCGTTAAGGCGCTTCAGGGGTCGTTAGTCTCGGACCAAACACAACAAGTAATAATGGGTTCAATGTCTGCTTTGAACAGCGAAGTTTCAATGTTGCTGATTCCTTTAGTTACGGAAAGTGCTTTAGCAGATATGTATACTGCAATGATATGGGTCAATCCGATCTTGCCTTACGTTAGAGTAGTTTTCGGCATAGGGGCGATCTTACTTACAATTTATTTGATTGCAACATCGATTGCCGATTTGTTTTACATTGGACTACCTGTAGCAAGAGAGTCAATGGATTTGAAGGCAGATAATAAAGGGCAAAAGAAGCCATTTGGAATTAGCGATGATGCTATTTCGGCTGTTAGGGAAACAGAAGCTTCATTAAAATCATCAGGCAGTTATAAAAATGCGTACATGCTTTACTTCAAACGAAGGATTTTTACTTACATTGTTCTTTCACTCTGTCTGCTCTATCTAATCGGCGGAGAGCTTGGCGGACTTATTGCATGGCTCTTGAGCCTAGTAAGTGAAGTAGTATAAAACATTAATCCTCTCATTTCATGAGGGGATTTTTTTTAGCTTAAGTAGCAGTAATGCCGAAATCGTCGAGTTAAGAATCCTCCAGTGGTTCATTTATCACCCTGCAACACATGAAACCTAGAAATACCTTTGTTTGACCTTTGAGATTAACACAACTTCGACATCTGATTTTGCAGAAGGATTACAAAAGTAGCACATAAATAAAACGATTTTCAGAAAAGGAGATGACGGGAATGAGGGGTATTGAGAGCGGTCAGGTCAATGGGTTCGTAATTAATCACGGTGAAGGTGTCGAAGCGGATACGCATTCAGAAGAACTCGATGACAAGGAGTTTTTAAAGTTTCAGAAAAAGATGATCCGAGCCGAAAAGTGGCTAAATCGCTTAGAGAAAATAACTGCATGGTTGGATCGAGTTCAGCACTGGGCTGAGGAGCGAGCTTCAAAATCAAAATAAAAATGAAGGGAAATGGATGGAGGTGGAAAGGTTGCAACCTAAGCGGATAAATCGATTTGTAGCGGCGCTTATCGCCGTATTTCTTCTAATAGCATCTACACCACTAAATTCGGCTTCTGCAGTCGGTAGTCCTTCAGCCGACTCCCCAAATGCTATGGCACGTTCGATGATTGACTTCTTCAGAAAAGACAGAACGGAGCTTGCTGTAGACAGGGTTTCTAGAGATGAATTGATGGTGTACGGGGTATTTTTATCAAATTTCTTTGTTCCAGGGAAGACAAAATTAAGTGATATGGTCGATGATTCGGCAGACAAGCAAGACACCATTCCAAGGATAGTGAGCAATAAGTTCTTTGGTTCACCTGATAACTATAAGCAGATCATCAACGTAAACAGTAAATTATACAATGCGATCATGGAGGTATTCCAATCCTCAAAGTCATCCTTCGGTCTGTTTAAGTCCGTTCCTCAAGATGGGTCACTCCCAATGTCAGGAGAAGACTTTTATAACAAACTGGCAGGAGTAGACACGAATCGAAAAATATATGCAAAGAATGGCACAAGCGATAATGTTGTAATGGATTTGAACGATAAAGCAACACGAGCAGCTATTCAAGTACTGTTTTCCTATTCTCCAGAGTTGATTTTGGATAAGGAGAAGGGACTTAGGGCTTTAACCGCCATGTATATCGATGGATTAGGTAACATTTGGGGGGCTTACGATAATGTCGCGATAGAAGAGTATGTACTGATTCTTCCTGCAGCATTAAATCCAGTAGTCTATTCAAAAACTGCTAATGGGGGTAAGTTTCCAGTTGCAAACGTTTTTGTTATGGGCGGTATAGTTAATATTACGGAAAACATTCTAGACGGAAAGCCTTTCATGACCCCTTACTATAATATCAAGGATTATTTTACGAATGGGTCAAAGGCAGAAATCACGATGAACAGAAATAATATGCTGAGTATCTTTGGTATTCAATCGCATTCCAGTATGACAAAGCTATCTGGAGGTTCAGCATTTAGAAGTTTAGGTGACTCAGACACATTGATCATGAACAGTGATAAGGTTATCTCTAATCCATATCAGGATGTTCAGAAATTTATTCAAGCAGAATCGAGTACAATTTCAAATAACAACTCGTTTATCTTTCTGACTATTGATGCAAGTAAATTCACCAATGGACAGAAATACTTTGTAGATGAAGAAGCACTCAACAGTGATCAGAAGGATACTTTGTCCAAATACTTATTCGGTGGCAGTGTTTTTTCATTGGATGAGTTAGCAGACGATATGTACTATTTCAACGTACCGACTGGAGCCAGCGGCGGTGAAGGTGATTGGAAAACCGATGACGATGCTTTGTTGATGAGGCAGAAGATGTTCGCCAAAGAAGTATCGGGTCAATATCAGTTTTATCAAGGCTCTTACTTCTCGTCACCTTTCAACGCCTTTCTTCATTATTACTATGATAGCAAGAGTTCAGGTGACGAACAGGATGAAGTAGATTTTTTAGTGAAATGGCTTCAAGATAATACGACCAATAAAACAGTAAGTCCAACTTCTGCTGAGTTTAAAGCGTTAAAGAGCTTTTTGGATTCAGGGGATTTTGGTACCGATGATCCTGATACAATTAACACCGCGCTAAAGCTATTGAAATTCGACAGTAATAATTTCGTATATAATTTGTTGCCCTCATCGACACTCGTCGAGGATAATCTAGTACGATCAAACTGGTACCAACCAAAGCTTATATCTCCAACTAGCTTTGGTTTAACAGAATATGATTCTTTTCTGGGGTATATTTCAATTGCGATAAGAAAGAGTGCTTTCTTTAAACAATATAACGGATTTGATGATTATTCTTACTTTGAATTTAATGGTGCTGGTCTTTTTCAGGCAGGAAATGGCGGCAAAATCGTTGGGCATGATACTGTCAAAGGATCGAGTAAGAAGGTTGTCGGGAAAAACGGACAAAATGCAATTTCTACCCTGTTCTATAATTCTATGGTGTATCGAGTATTTGGAATGAATAGTACCTTTACCAAGAAATTAAAGAGCAACATGTACGCTGGAACCGAAGTTGACGGCGTTCTTGGTAAATATACTACTCGAACTGCAATCATGAATGATGTCAATAACTACCCAGGTATCTATTGGGGTTACATGGTGCAACTGCTCGGCATAGAAAAGAGTAAAGACAGTAAAACTGGTGAGGAAAAATGGGATAGCAAACGTTTTGAGAATGACTTATTACCAACAATTATATTGAATACGATGAGTGGAGGATTAGACCTCGTTACTATTTTTGGCGGATCGGGGGTTGTTGCTTCTGAAGAAAAAACTATGCAGGAAATGCAAACCGATATCGTCAAGAAGATTTATGGTCTTCTCTCGGATGGACCAAATCATTACAGAGATAAACTGATCAAATCTGCACAAGACAGTTGGATTATATCCACCCATAGGAGCATTACCGGTTCGTGGATTGGAAATATTTTAAGTGTGAGCGCAGGCGGAAACGAATCATATGCTTCAATTGTTGGTTACATCAATACGCCTAGTTTAACGGAGTTACCTATAACTTCTTGGTTATTGGACGATTACATGTCAATATACTTGTTACTGATCTTATTTGTTGCGATGATCGTGATAATAATGGTCATAACACATGTGCGTTCTATTAGAGAAGGGGTATTAATCTTCATCGTAATGGCTTTCGTACTGATAATTCCTCAGTTCTTTATCTCAAGTGTAGTAAATTTATCAAATACAGCAGGAGATAAGCTATACTCTGGAAGGTTTAATTATTGGGCAATTACTCAGCATCAGCAAGCACTGTCTTCTATGCGTAATGTAAAGCTTATGGATGATGAGAAAAACTATATTATTGCTCAAAACATGGAGTTAGCAAGGGAGGCATATTCCTCAGATGTTGGAGTTCGGGTTAAATGGATGTCGCCTAAGAAAGATGATGTTTTCGATGATATGTTTAACAAAGGGAAAATAACTCAAACGTTAAATGAAAATCTGAATATTTTTAGATGGTTATTCAGCAGTTTTATTAACCAAGAGGAGTATGTTTTCAATGATCCACTGGTCACCTACTTATATAGACCATATAACGCTATAGCTACAGCAGCCAAAAATTCGTACTCCAAAATTTCAGAAAAAGCAGTATCAAGAAATGAGGCTGCCAACAAATTATTAAACGCTAAAGAGTCATCCTTCGTTTTCCCTGAGTACAGATTTAAGTCTTTATTGGACGACAATAAGAAAGTTCAATATTCAGATCAACAAGATCAGTTAATAAAATCAAGTGCAACACTATCAGTCACCGATAATTCTGAAATGGAGGAGAGCTATAGGTATTGGGCTTTGAATAGTTCCGATGTTTCAAAAGCCATTTTCCGAAATGATATCAACTCCAATGCAGGATTACGTTCTGCGACAGATGAGCATTCCGAAGCTTTCCTGTTATCAACTGAAAGTCCGTTTTATTACTTCTACAATGCATTGAAGAGCAGATATTCAAGAGTTGATGGAGAGTTCAAATCAGCCTTACTTTCCAAAGAAGTGTTCAGGGCTTCAAGTGATGACCTGAAGGTAAATAATTCAATGAGGGATTTCCTCGACCTTGAGGGGTTATTTACTTACGTGATTCCTTATTTGTATCAAGGAAATGACTATGTATACAGGTGGACGGCTACGAACGGGAAGAGTGTCGATACCTTTAACTTCAAAAACGCAGTAGAGCCTACCGATCCTGCGATGAAGGCAAAATTTAATGAAGAGGCGAAACGGAAAGAAGACTTAAAAGCTGTTTGGAAGCTGTATTCACCTTGGGTTGATCAGCTTTATTCCCTTGATATTATGGGAAAGCAAGTTCCGATTGCCAATAAAAAAGTGTATGTTGCTGATACGGCTAACCCAGGTGCATATGATGATGCCGGAAGACCGATGATCTTTTCTGAGGCAGATATGTATGCAAAGGGGTATAATTACTCTCAGCTTACTGATGTGGAGCGGCGTATTCAGTCCACATTAAACTCAACGTATAAAGACTTAATGTATTTGACGAATTATCATGATTTCGACAATGAGGTTCTTATTACGGCAGCAGCAATGATGGCGACCTTCAACTTTAATCGCGAGTTCTCTGAAAATAGGCTCCTTGGAGAAAGTAGTACGTTGTACCCACAAAATTTTGAGCTAAAGAACTTTAATTATGATGCTTTCATGAGACTGATCCTGATGAATTCTACTGGTGAAGCTCTTATGGACGATCAAGACCTGTACGCACGAGTTCTTGAAAAGACGTCGATATTCTCAGGATTACTTTTAATCCTGTGTGATTTGATGGCTGTCATCGTTGTGCCAGTAGCGAAGTTATTCGTATTGCTGTTGCTTTTGTTCTTAACCCTTGCGATCTGTTTATCAAGTGTGTTAGTGCCGCCTGAGAGATTGATAAGAACAATTAGTAAGAATCTATTTATACCTTCTCTTATCTTCTTAGCGGCGAGTGTTGGATTTGCATTTGTAATCTCGCTATTTATGGGTGAAGGGTTAACGGGTTATGTTGGAGGAAGAACGCCATCACTCGGAGTTAGCGATCCCTCGATAGTCATGTTATTAATGGTGTCTGTTGACGTCTTGTATGTCTTTATCCTTTGGAAAATTGCGAAGTTACTCATCGCATCATTAAAGTCGCATGTGATTTCAACTGTTTTTGCAACTGTAGGGCTTGCAGTAGGTGCAATGACTGCATTCAAACAATACATGCATTCATCGATGAGCAGGACATTTGATGGAGCTCTAAGTCATGCGCTCGGTACAAAAAGTGAGAATGTAGCTAATGGTGAATTGAATAGTGGTAATAAGCCTTCAGGTTTGAGATCAAGATTCGGAAAAGGAATGATGTATAAACACGGTCAGCCTAACCTGAGTCATTTAGATGATAATGAAAAGAGCAGCCCTTCAATAAAAGGTAGAGATGGACAATCGAATAATGCCGTACTACCTAATGAGAAAGATCGTAAGTTTGAGACATATATTGATGATCTGTCATCCCGAAGAGCTGGAAGTACAGATAGGAAGGAAGAAGGGAAGCAAGTTAAGGATTCTGTAGGCAAGGTTGAAAAGCCAAAACAAATTCAACAAAAGAAATTCGAGAAGTAGTAAAAACAGCCAGCTAAGGGATTTATGGTGACTCTTTATATTCGCTCCCGAAGTTAAAGATTATTTTAGATCGTTCAATTAAGCGAAATGGTATATCTTGTCCTTTGTTCCCAGATGGGGTATATTGGATCTAACAAAATATTCTTTGGAAGCGGAAGCACCGCAGACAAGCCTTTTAGGGCGTAGTCTGCGGTTTTTTGCGTTCAATGACATTTGGAGGATGATTCTTATGAAATGTTGTACATTCTGTTCCAGCGAAGCAGAAGTACTGTTTAATCACTTGACTCATGATCTTGGGTCACTTTGCATGGAATGCTACATGAAACTACATGGATCATGTGGAGTTTGCCGCGGCAGCTTCCTACCTGAAAAAGTGATGCCTGATGTAAATTATCAGATTCAGGCTAAATTCATCGGCACTGGAGAGAAGAACTTTATAGTTTGTAATCAATGTGATACAGTAATTCGTCAGCACTTCCCGTCGATGTTCGCTTAAGGGCATTGGGGGCATGGGTTTTACTTTAGCTTTCAAAGTGATCACCTTTCACTAAAGGTGATCTTTATTTTTGATTTTAGATAAATTAGGCTCAACATTTTTTCAAAAAACCTATGAAAAGTGCGTCAAAAAGTAACTTCAAACCTGAGAAAAGTTACATAACTAACCAGTTAATTATGGTTGGTTAGGAGGCTCAGGGAGTGCATGTTGAATACACAAGTTTATCATTCGGTTTTGAACTAGAATTTACAGGGATAAAACGTTCAGTGGCAGCTCATGTTGTTGCGGATTTCTTCGACACAGGCAGACCAACACAAATTGGTGGATGGGGTCATGATACTTATGAAATCAAGGATCGACCCGGACGGATATGGAAAGTCGTTAAGGATGCATCAGTTCAAGCGGTTCGACAAGAGAACTCCGAAATAATAATTGTATCAGATGATTATCAGTGTGAACTTGTATCTCCCGTCTTGGGATATTCTGATATTCCATTATTGCAGAGATTAATTCGTGAATTGAAGGAAAGCGGCGCATTAGTAAATAAGAGTTGCGGATTACATGTACATGTAGGAGCTGAAAGATTCTCGCCAAATAACTTGAGAACTCTTTGTAATATTATTTACGCAAAACAATCTTTGCTGACCAAGGCATTGGACTGCAGACAGGATCGGCGCAGATACTGCTTGGATCTTTCAGATGAGTTTATAAAGAAGCTGAATAAAAAGAAGCCGAAGACGATGGGGGAGTTTGCAGAAGTTTGGTATCACGGATTCAATGCTTTAGCCTTCCGTCGAAATGATCGATATAACGATTCTAGGTATCGGATATTGAATTTACATCAGTTATTGAGCGGCAGATTAAAGACAGTGGAGTTCCGTTTATTCAATGGAACTTTGCATGCCGGCAAAGTGAAAGCAAGTATCCAGTTGAGTTTGCTCATCACGGCTCAAGCCCTTAACCAAAAGAAAGCAACCAGTCGGGTAACTGTACCTGACAACGGTAATGAGAAGTATTCATTTCGTGTATGGCTTCTCAGACTTGGTGGTATTGGTGATGAGTTCAAAACCATGCGTCATCACCTACTTAAGTACCTTGAAGGTAATTCTGCTTGGAGGGAGCCGCCAACGAATGATGACGCTCGGGGCTTGTCAGACGTCGAAGCGCAGTAAGCCCCATTCGGGGTATTCTCGGGCGATCCTGACCGTTATTGAACACTGTACAACCAATCGTAATCCAAGGTAAACTTACCAACTAACTATTGAAATTGGAGGTACCGAATATGAAGCCTTATGTAGCCTACGGGAGCAATATGCACATTAAGCAAATGAAGATGCGTTGTCCTGATGCGTATATCATCGGGATTGGGCGTATTGAAGATTATGAACTAGAGTTTAAAGGTGTAGCCACAATCATTAAGCGCGCAGGACTATTTGTACCTGTTGTGTTGTGGATGATCTCCGAAAGGGATGAAATCTCTTTGGATTATTATGAAGGAGTTTCGGTTGGACTCTACAGAAAAGAGATCATTAAGGTGAAGTTAGAATCGATTAATGGAGAAAATGACGTGCTTGATGAAAGTGATCTTCCAATTGAACTTGGAGCGATGGTTTATATCATGAATGCCGAATCAAGACCAATATCGGCGCCTACTTGGACATATTATGAGACTATTCTTGAAGGCTACCATCAGAACAACATTGATGTTCGCCCCCTTTCCGTTGCAGCTATTAAAAGTGATTATAGGGACACGGATTATTATGAAGGTTATAGAACAGCTAGACGGAGGAGGTAAGTGTTTGAGCCTACAAATAGTAATGACTCATGGGGTTCGAGAGATCGGCTGTAGGGATTGGCAACTGGTGATTTCATTAATCATCAAACACTTTTATGGCAAAGAAGACTTTCTGTCTTTTAAGACTGTTGGGAAGAAAACGGTAGTTACGAATGGGAATGACGGTCATTTACTTACTATCGACAACAAGAAGTTATTTTCAGAAGTAGTTTGGGCAGTATACGGCGATGATGGGAAGGTGAAGTATTATACATTCATGCTTCCGCATGAGTATTAATCCGTTAGTATTGTAGGTTCGATGTGACTTATATACAACAGACTATTATTCTGGTTCTTTATATAATGAAGATGATGCCTTTTAAATGGTATGGAGTGGGAATAAGGGACGTATACACTGTTCCTTCTTTTAAAGTTTAGCGAATTCTGTAGATCGGAGGTCAATATGAAAACGAAAAAGTTAACAGCAGTAATACTTGCATTCTCCATTATTTTAGGGGGTCAGGGCGCACTTGCGGCACAATCTGAAAAGCCAGTCCAAATCGCTTCTTCGGACTTCAATTATTCTAAAGAAGCTAAAGATGCTCTGGCACACGTGAATAAGATCCGAAGGGAAGCAGGTCTGGATGAGGTTAAGCTCAATCCTTATCTGACAAAAGCCGCAGAGAACCATGCTAAATATTTAGATTTAAATGATGAAACGGGTCATGATGAAGTGAAGGGCAAGAAAGGGTTTACTGGTGAAGAACCAAAAGACAGAATTTTAGCTGTCGACGGTTCGACTGTTGCCCAAGGCTCGGGCGAGGTAATCTCCTATTCAGAAACAACTGTAGAAGGTTCTATCGATCTTATGGTAGGCACAGCATACCATAGAAATCCTTTCCTAAACCCGTACACTTCGGAGATTGGTATTGGATTAGTTGGCAAGAATTTTGTGATGTTGTATTCGGCTAGAGCAAGTACAACCAAGATTTCAATGTATCCTTACGATGGTCAGAAAAATGTACCTACAACATTTACAGGTGCTGAAAATCCCAACCCGTTGAAAAAATTTGGTGTCGATAGATCAGGCTATGTTATTTCTTTCTACCCGCCACATGTACTAGACACTAAAAATATCGACGCAACTATCAAAGACAGTAAAGGAAACAGTGTTCCATTCTTCTCCGAGTGGTATTCGGGCTACTGGTTCTTTTACACGAAAGAACCATTAAAAAATGGCGAAAAATATACGGTGTCAGTAAACTATAAACCTCTCTATGAGGAAGAGTACGAGGGTAAAACTCTCAACAAAACTTGGTCTTTTACAACTGCAGGAAGCTCTTCTAACAGTGGTTCTGATAATAAAGTATCGAATTCAAATGATGGTTACTCAAAAGAAGCAAAGGAAGCCTTGGATTACATCAACAAAATTCGTAAGGACGCGGGACTTGGTGAAGTGAAGCTGAATCCGTTCCTTACGAAAGCGGCTGAAAACCATGCGAACTATCTGAATGCAGGGAATCCTTATGATCACGATGAGATCGAAGGTAAGAAAGGTTTCACTGGTGTAACTCCTAAAGATAGAGTCTTGGCTGTCGGTGGTGATGATACGCTTGCTAGACGGGCAGGAGAGGTAATGTTGATCGATGGTTCGTCGGTGAAAGACTCTATTGACCGCATGCTTGATGCAGCATACCACAGACGCCCATTCTTGATTCCTTCTGCGGATCAAATCGGTGTAGCTTTTGTGAATAAAAGATTTGTAATGCTCGATGTTGGTTTCAAGGAAAATGGTGATTCTTCTCTTTATCCATACGATGGTCAAAAAGATGTGCCTACAACGTTTTTTGGTGCGAATGAAGATCCGAACCCGCTGAGACAATTTGGTTTAACTAAGTCGGGTTATGTTATTTCGATGTATGTACCGTACACATTGGATACGAAAAAGATCGATGCAACTATCAAGGATAGCAAGGGAAATAATGTTCCGTACTATGCCGAGTGGTATTATGGCTTTTGGTTCTTCTACACTAAAGAGCCGTTCAAAAGCAACGAAAAGTACACAGTCTCGGTAAACTATAAACCGTTGTATAACCCTGAATTTGAAGGTAAAACACTCAACAAAACTTGGTCTTTCACAACTGCAACAAGTAGCTCGACTGGTGGCTCTAACGGAGATGTAAACCCTCCACCGAGCGGTTCAACTTCTGCAATCACAGGTAATTTTAACAAGGAAAATGTCGGCGTAACAATCAATGGAGATTTGGTAAGTTTGAGTCCTCCTGCGAAGATCGTTGACGGCAGCACCTTCATACCACTTCGCGGAGTTTTCGAGAAGCTCAATTCCGAAGTGAAATGGAATAATGAAAAGCAAGAAGTGACTATTGTTCGAGGAAGTACTACTGTTAAGCTCACAATCGGCAGTAAGACAGCGTATGTCAATGGCAAGGCGATTACACTTTCGACAGCTCCGTTTATCAATAACTCATCAACCTATGTACCTTTAAGATTTGCTAGTGAATCTATTGGAGCCGAAGTAAGTTGGGATCAAACAAATTTTATTGCAATCATTAAATCAGAATAGTTCACCAAATTGGGGTCAGATGCATTGAGCATCTGGCTCTTTTCTTTGTGTGTGCAGTGTTCTCCCAGTTAGGGGTCACTGCATTTTTTTTTGCAGATCGAAGAACGGGAATTTGATGAGATTTAGTCACTAGAAAAATTTCATAATGTTATGGAGTTTGTACGATTTTCAAGATAGTCAGCAAGAGCAAATTTATAAGACCAAGAGAGAAAGAATAAGCACAAGTAAGGAGATGAAGGATGTGGCAAACGGTAAACTGGAAAGAAGAAGGATCATCTCAATTCTCTTGGTGATCGCTCTGCTTATTGGGCTATTCCCAATGAGCGCTCTTGCTGATGATCAACCAAGTGACATCGACTACGGAAATGAAGTGAGCGTAACGGATGCCGTATACGGCGAAACCAGTGTCACGAATGCAGTATACGCTTCCGATGCGAGTCATTTCATATACGAGTTAAATCCGGACTGGATGAATGAACCTTATGCCTATATCCGAGAGTATATCGGACCAGGCGGAGATGTGATCATCCCCGACACAATCGAAGGGAGACCAGTAACAAGAATTTTTGGAGCAGCATTTCTGGGCAATCAAAGTATTACGAGCGTAGTTATACCTGAAAGTGTTGAACGTGTCGAGGTAAATGCGTTTGCGTACAGCTATGGAATTAATAGCATTGTATTTAAGAATCCAGATACGATAATTGGCGACAAGAATGGTTTGTATGATTGGGACATTGTGATCCCATACCAAGCTACAATTATCGGTCATAACAATTCGACAGCAGAAAGCTTTGCCCGTAAACGAAACATCAATTTTTTGAGTATTGATGAGCCTTGGACTGTAGAGCAGAATAGTATGTCGCAAGATGCACTGTCTCGCTTCCATCGAGGTGAGGATGTTGTCGTGAGCGAGCTGTTCCAAAGTAGTGAGTTGGCCAAATATTTCGCGTACTGGATGGGCGAGCTTTGGGGACTATGGACAACACCAGTCTGGAACGGGACGATCAACGATACGATCAATAAGCGTGATGTTGAGATGCGGATGCAAAGGTTCTATCAAAACAAAGGACACTTCTCATTCGGCTCCGATGATTTCAAAGGAATCACAAGCTTAGAGGGTCTGCAGCTATTCAAAGACAGTATCCTCAGCGACCCTAAGTTTTCAGATAATGCAGTATTTCAATTTAGCGACAATCAGCTCCGCGAAGTAGATCCCCTGAGCTTCCTGAATGGGGTAAATTTTCTGGATCTCAGTAATAATCAGTTGGAGAACATTGACGGACTAAGTGGTCTTGAAAGGCTCAGTCACTTGGATGTGTCCAATAACAATTTAACCAATCTTGATGGCTTGAGTAAATTAAGAAGGTTGATCGAACCACAAACAGCGGCGACAACGACCAGTGTTCTTTATTTCAGTCATAACCGGCTCACCAACATCGAGGGGCTAAACAATGTAATCATGCTTGATACACTAAATGCAAATAAGGTTGATTTCAGCTACAATTTTTTGACTAACAGTAACATTCCCACTTTATCTAAGCTGTTCAAACTATTCGACCAAGTAGCAAAACCTCAGTTGCTGTTCGACTATAACTATCTTTACATTGACGATCAGGCAGCAGGTAAACAGTTCTACCACGATTGGTTAGAAATATCCGGTCTATCGAGGGGTGATGACCGAGCCAATACTCCACAATACAATTATCGATTTGTTAAAGGTGCTGACACGTTAAGAGTCGAGCACCGCGTCAAAGGAACAGATGAGCTACTGGCATTTGAGGAATATTCGACAGACGATAAGACATTAGACTTGAATGCTTCAATCACGTACAAAGCCAAGAATTTTGAAGGTTATTCCCTCATTGGCGATTCAGGTAGGTATGTTCTAAACAAAGACCATATTTTCACGTCCAAAATCGGCACAGAGCGTCATTTGGTTAATTCAAGGAATGGATTATCGATCTCTAATGTAGGACTGCCAGATGATATGACTAGTTCAATCGCGGATGAAGGGATATTGACCACTACCGATACAGCTGGCGAATTCAAGATTGTCGGTAAAGGCACTACAGAGGTCAATATTTTTAGCGAGGGGGTATCTCACGGCATTTATCCGCTCACTTTCGACACCTTCGGAAGCAAGGACAATGTCATCGTTTTCTATTATCAATCCTCTGAATCAACAGCGAAGCATAAGCTAACAGTTGGTATGGAAGGGCAAGGTACAACCTTTCCTGCAACTGGCACTTATGAGTACGATGATGGAGAATGGGTTTCCATCTCTGCTCGGAATTCAGTACCAGGATATGAGCTTGAAAAATGGGTGATTGATGGCGAAGATTACTTTGACCCGTTTGGTTATGGGGTAAGTTTGAAAATGGATAGCGACAAAACAGCAATAGCTCACTTCAAGCAAAACCAACCACAGCCCACACGGTATACGCTAACAGTTAATCAAGTTGGAATGGGAACAGTTATTCCATTCCCAGCAGGGAGTACGATGAATTTTCCCGAGTTTGAATCGGTCAGCCTGATGGCTAATCCCTCGCCGGGATATAAATTCGAGAAATGGGTCGTGAATGGGCTTGAGTCAGACGATCAGAGTATCACCTTGTATATGGATCGAAATGTTGACGCGATAGCGCACTTCATCCCCATTGCATCACCGCCCAAGGAATTCAAGCTGACCGTTGAAGTGGTTGGTGAAGGTACGGTCAATGTTCTAAATGAAGAAACTAAAGAAGTGTTCCAAGATGTGCGCGGCAAAGTCGGACAGTTTAAGGAAAGCACTGAAATATCTGTATCAATGCTTCCCGAACAGGGGTATAAATTCACTAAATGGGTGATGGATGGTCAGGAAGTAGTTAAGGAGTTGCTTTTGTTTAAGATGGATGAGGACAAGATCGTCCAAGCCTATTTTGAACCAGTCGTTCCATCGCCTGAGCCAAAAGGTGGTATAACGGTTGAATTTGTTGATTGGGAAACGAACAGTAAGCTCAAAGAAGATGTAATTCTGTCGGATTTGCCGTTAGGTGATCATTCATATAGAGCTGATGCGTTTATCGGGGTATATAAGCTAATTGGAGAAGCTGTTAAAAATGTCGTACTAACAGCAGCTGAGCCATTCGGAAAGCTGACCTATTTCTATAAGAAAGACGTTGTCATTCCGACACCTGAACCAGAGCCGAAGCCAAATCCAGAACCGACACCTAGCCCTGATCCAGAACCAAAGCCAGAACCAACACCTGAGCCGAAGCCAGAACCGGAACCGAAGCCTGAGCCAAAACCAGAGCCAACACCAAAGCCGACGCCAGAACCGAAGCCAGAACCGAAACCGGAACCGAAGCCGAAGCCTGAGCCAAAACCAGAGCCAACACCAAAGCCGACGCCTGAACCGAAGCCAGAACTTAAACCAGAGCCGAAGCCCGAACCAAAGCCAGTGCCGAAACCTGAACCGACACCAGAACCCAAGCCGGAATTGCCAAAGGTAGAGCCACAGCCTGAGCCTGAAACAAAATCGAATGATAAGGAACGGGATCTTGAACAAGAGAGAGGGGCAAGCCAAGTAACAAATGTGCCTGCTCCAGTGGTTGAAAAGAAAATGGATACTTTGCTCGTTGAAGCTGTAGATCATGAGTCCGAGGAGCTTCTCCAAACTGAGGAAATCGATACATTGCACTTTGGTTTGAATGAGGTCAAAGCTCCCATTATCGCTGGCTACTCCTTGATCGGATCGGATAAGCAAACGGTATTTATCAGCGAGAATGGTGAATCTTTAACAGTTACCTTCAGGTATCTGAAAGAAGCTGAGCCGAACCAACAGTTCGGTGTTGTATATGGGGTTGTGAAGGATGCGAACGGTATTCCTATGCAGGGGGTTAAAGTCGAACTTCATTCTGATCCACAAATTACTTTTACCAATGAAAACGGCGAGTACCGCTTTGAAGGGGTCGAGCTTGGGAAACATACTGTTACACTGAAAAATCCATTTACCGACAAAGAAATTTCGAGGATCAACGTTGTTGCGTACAAAGACTACAGAGACTTAGATTCGGTTACGGTTGAATCGGTGCAAGTAGCAGAAGAGGTAAAACGGTTAATCGAATTAAATGAGTCAATGAGTACTCAACGGGTTGACTTTGTTATTGAAGTTTTTGAACAACCAGAACCGGTAGCGTCTGACAAGAAGTTCCCTATCATTCCGATAGTGGCGACTCCCCCGCTAATCATTATTCTTCTCGCGTACTCCAGAAGAAGGAATGTAGTTATTTACAACGGAGCTAATCTGCTGATCAAAAAGATTAGGGTGAAGGCGAAGCCTGAAACTGTCATTGATCTTACTGGTTATGCTGCAAGTGCATTCAAAGTGGTTTTCCGAAAGCCAAATAGCTTCAGGAATATTGATTTGTACATTAAATATGGCGACACCATTACGCAAGTCGAGTTGGCAGACGATCTAAACTTCATCGTGTTTTCTCCAGAGAATTAAATACAACAATACAGAAACACCTCGCGCTAAACGAGGTGTTTTCTTCTGTTCAGGGGTATAGATCCCGCCGCGCGAAGGTTTTCTAGAATTTTTGAGTTAATATCGTCCGACCGATGTTCTTATGTTCGTTAAACACAAAGCAGTGATAATTAGCTTATTAATCGGGTTTTCAAATTTATCTAAGCAACATTTTTATAGCTCGTTCTCAACCAGTAACGGTTTCATGAGTTGTGAGGGGATAAATCTTATTAAAAACAAGAGGAAAGGGTGATGAAAATGAAGCTTACTTGGAATGAAAAAAGCACCTTAACCAAGACAAAGGACGAAACGCAAACTCCACAATCCGATACAATTGATAACCTGCACTTCTCATTCTTCTCCACTGACGAAAGCGAGATCAATGCGGGCATCGGGATGGGCATCGATCCGAACCATAATTTTGACCAGTCGATGCCTGACAATACTTCTTCAGTTGAGGAAGCCGATTTAGTCGAATCAGCCGAAGTCGATGATGATGTACCGACATTGGAAAGTGATACTTCTAAACATCAAACTGATGCACCTGACACCCCCGCGGCGGAGCCGGAGAAGGAACAGTCATCCGGATTAATTATTCATTCTGACGAATCAATTGAATTAGAATCCAGTCAGCCTGAACCTGATAATATTGTTGAGAAGAGCGCCAAGCTTTTCGCTGAAACGCGTAAAGCAATGGATACAGTGGATTCTCGTTTAGCAGTAGACAGCTTAAGAATCGATTCCGCTAAGATCGATCAGAAATTAACCCCTTCAAATCAGGACTTGTACAACATAGTTGATGATGATGTTGAACCCACATTGTTTATAGATGACCTTCAAAAATTTGAGAAGTTGGAGGAAGAGTACCAAGATAAGATCATTCCTGTTAAAGAGAAAATGGTTGAAGTTGAGATGCATGTCGAAGCTAACAAGAAAACTGCAGCCGACCGAGTTGGTATCGCAGTAGACTGGACGATTCGGAAACTCGTAAAAGACCCAGTAAAAGTTTTGTTCACAGTTTTACACAATGGGATAAAGAGTTTCTTTAGTTCAGTCGGAAATTTGCTAATATGGGGATTCTTCAGTATCGTATTAATAGTATGTTTTTACGTTTTGATATGTAACTTCTCAGACTCTGGACAGTCTGCAGAGGATATGATATTCCAAGCTTACGAAGCCGTTAAGAAAGTATTGGTAACCTTATATAAAGAAGTATCATCAAACTTCGGTGGTAAAAAAGGATAATGATTTCTACATTATTAAATAGTCCAGTCTGACCACAGAACCCACTCTACCCGGTCTACCCAGGAAGGAACTTTACATTAGCCCCAATCACGATGTGGATTGGGGTTTTAACTTGTCTTGAGTGTTTTATATCCTCCGAACAGAAATTTATTAGGAATATGAGTGGTTTATAAATTCCGAATTGAAAATTAATAAACCACTAGCCTGCTTAGAATACGTTTTTTATAAAGTCAGGATGGTTGTAAAAGTTGAATGCCACATACTTTTTCCTTATGTAGAATTGAGTCGAAATTAGGAAGGGGTTCGAATGGGAAGTGGAGAATATTTACTTTTATAGGATCAACGAAAAGCAATTCAGAAAAGAGTGATTAAATGACGAAGAAAAATGACCCGCTTGATGAAAAGAGCTCAAAGCAGCTTGCCGATATACTTAAGGATTTGTTTGGAGACAGCGATCCGTTCCCTGTGTTGAAAAGGGAATACAAACCGCTACCATTGAAGAAAAAGGGCGATATTGAGTATGAAGTCAGGTGGCACACGACTGATTTAGAAAAGGATGGGCATAAGGTCATTCATGTTGCCCAGAACCGATTCGGGGAAAGCGTCATGATTTACCGCTTAATGTATGGTGACGGGATGGATGATGTAAACATTCATCTTAGGGTGAAGGTCATTTCCAAAGATGGGGTAAAAACTCCAGACTCTAACGTCCACTTACACGTTGAGAACAAACATATGGATATTGCGGATATAAAGATTGAAGGAGAGCGGGTTAATAGGGGTTACGGGTCAATCATGATGGCAGGTTTAATGAAACTTGTCCATGAGATGCAAATCAAAGTTATTACCGGGTGGATTTCTTCGGTAGATTGGGATCACATTGACAGATCAGAGCATTTTTATCGGAAGTTTGGCTTCGAGTGTGAACTTAACCATGAAGCCCAGAGTGGCAGGATTACGTGGTTTAATCAGGAGATTGGGGTTACAAGAGAAGAATTGGAGAGTTGTAGGCTCGCCTAGTTAGCTGGTAGGCATGATTAATAAGTAAAAGCACCTAATCTGAGGGGAGACTTTATGAGTTATTTAGATATCGCAATAGCTTTAGAGAATAAAAGCTTAACCTTATTGGTTGGAACTGGGTTTAGTATGTATATGACAGATGATTCTGCTCCTAGTTGGGTTAACTTACTTGTTGAGTGTTCTCATCGCCTTGAAGATGATTCAAAGACTTATAATGAGTTATTTGTAACAGATACATCGTCAGGAAGAATACGTGGAAAGTTTGAACTTACGATTTGTGCTCAGATTCTTGAGCGTGAATTTTATCGTAGAGGAAAAAATATTCGTGAAGAGATAGCAAGTATTATAGCAGAGAAAGTTAACAGAAGCACAATTAATACTGATCACTTACTATTTATTCGCGAGTTCTTTTCTCAGAATTCGTCAATTAATGTAGTTACCACAAATTACGATACATTATTTAGTGATTATATCTTGCCTGAAAACAACCGTATATTTGCCGAAGGAGTACCAGTTGGGAGAGATAATTCTGGATTAAACATATATCATGTTCACGGGTCAATTATAAATCCAGCTTCTATAGTGCTTACAATGGATGACTATTTCAAGTTTCAGTATAGGGATAGTTATTTTTCTAGAAAACTCTACACTCTCCTTCAAGAAACAACAGTTGTTATTCTCGGATATTCTCTTGGAGACTTTAATCTGAACCAAATACTCAATGAAGCCAAAAATACGAAGGTGAAAGGCAGAAAGAAAAACGATATTTACTATTTAACACGCAACGAGATCGATCATACTATTCAGAGTTATTATCTTGACACTTATGGTATTGAAGTCATTTGCGAGTCGGATTTAACTAGGTTTTTCTATGAAATATCTGAGAATATCGAAACAGCAAAAAAGGTGGTTGAGGCACAACAAAACATAAAGACGGCAATTCTGAATAGTGAGGTTGATAAAGAAGATTTAAGATCGAGGCAGTCGTTCGACAACATTATTAATTGCCTTGTTAATATGGGAATACATCTGAATTCCCCCCGATCACTTGAATTTTTGCAGATGGTCTTATTACATAAATGGGAGTTGACTCAAGAACGAAATGCTTGGGAGCAGTATGTTCATTTTGCAAATTGGCTTATTGATCTCGCTACTGAAGTTCCACTACGAAATACGAGCTTCAAAGATGAATTTTTAAGGCACGTTTATAATTCATTAAGGAAAATGAGCAGAGAGTTATATTTGGGTTACTCATGGCAAGCTTTTACTGCATGGGATTCAAGATGGTCTGAAATGCTAATAGATAATAGGGAATTAATAATCGAATTTATTGATCACGAATATTTTGAACGAATTAACTGTGTTGGTGATCTGAAGATTAGGCACGATCAATCAAAGATATTATAAACCATACTTATATAAGGAGCATTGAATATCTACACAATCAGCTACAAGCTGAAGTTAGTGGAGTGTAGTTATAGTAAATGAAGAATACATACAGCAACGGCAGTAAGGAATTCATATCTGAGTTCGCTACTGTCGTTCTGTTTTAAACTGACACAAAAGGAATCGGTACTCACTTGTTGAACTTAGCAAGAAACTATTTCTTTGAGGGGGTTGAAAATTTGGTGAAAAAGAAAGTAACTCTTAATGTCAAAGAGGTCTCAGAAATGATTGGTATATCGAATGCGAAGATTTATGAAATGGCTCGAATGAATCAGATTCCACACATTAAGGTCGGCAGCCGGATCATCTTTCATGAAGATGTTTTGCGGGACTGGATGGGCGCGGCAAGCGTTACACCTCGCGGACCATTGTTCACTCCTTTACATTCTGAAAAATCAGAATCGGAGGATGCTCTTGTGGGAACTAGATTGGAGATGCATTTATCTGGAGAAACGATTAGGTTTATTCAAACAGTATTGGAAATTCAAGAGGCTGACATCAAGAAGCATCTAGATGAGGTCTACGATGAAAGTGCAACGAAGAGTATTTATTATAAAGATAAACCCGAAGATCTCGAAAAACGTAGAATGTATGCCCAAAGACGTTATCATGCTCTCATCCTTGCACTTGATGAAATTGATCGAGAATTTAGTCGAGCTCAGCAGAGGGAACTGAAATGACGGACTTGATTGGTTATGTAGTTTGGGGTGAGGAAGAGGCGAAGAAGTGGTATAACGGTCACATGAATTCGAAAGAAGCAGCCGATTATTTAGGTTTATCAAGGTATATGGTGCGTAAGTTAGTTAAGGAAAATAAGATTCCATATACTAGGCACTACAGGGATGTATCGTTTCATCAAACCATTCTAGATGCTTGGATGCGAGGAGATTTCATACCAGGACGAGTGGAACTTATACTTGATGAAAGTTATATTGATATGGATCATAGTGAGGCACTTCGTGAGCACTATGATCGATTTCCTGAATTACTTGAAGCAATTAAAAAACAGGAAGAGCTGCAGATACAACATCTAGGTTCTGAGCTTAAATTTGATGTCAGGCAGGATGGAGTATTGATAACACAAGGTTCATCCGAAAGTACGATTTCTTTTCAGGTGTTTCTTAACAACCAAGCTATTGACCAACTAATTCAGTCAGTTGAGAAGTATCGTTCTGACCGGAAAGCATAACAATCTAGGATAAAATTCAAATACTTGCAGTGTAGATATACACTAGGGGGTTAAATATGGCTAAGAAAGAACGTTGTTTTTGTGGAAGTGGAAAGGCTTCGAAAAACTGTCATCGAATTACATCAGACAGCCGCGCGGCGCATTTATTCAGACTTTTCGATAAACTGGAGCAGTCTGTCGAAGCATACTTTGAAAGCAATGATGTTAAACCACAATGCTTTTCCGGTTGCAATAACTGTTGCAGTGATTTCTTCGCTGTGTCGGAAGTGGAACTCGAAATAATTATGGATGAAATTCATAATACATGGAACGAGCAGGAAATTATCGACTTATACAAAAAAGTGATGGACAATGTCAGAACGTTTCAAACAGAGCACCCAGATTTAGATCATGCGGTACGGACACAGATCGATTATGAAGGCAACCTTAGTAATTTCAAATCTTTTAATGGTGGGAAAAGCCGAACTAGCTTCCCTTGTCCACTTCTTAATGAGGAGAATGGAAAATGTACAATTTACAACAAACGTCCTATGATTTGTAGAACGCATGGCACAACCCATTATGTAGATGACAAATTCAAGTCGATAGAAAGTGCAGTATGTGAGTATATTCCGAGCCGGTTGCAGAACAATGAGGTAACTCCTAATGTGACCAATTATCAGATGCAATACGATGATATTGTCAATGTCACAACCGAAAAGGGTTCACTTTATCTTCGGAAGCTACCTATCTTTTACGGTATTTATTATTTTGCATCTAACTCAGCGATTTAATCCAAGCAAGCAAACTGTTGTAAATCGGCATAACTTAGATGGTTCAATGAAAGAAAGTAACTTGATGCAGTTGAGAAAGGCAGCGGCAGCGAGGTGATTTAAATGATGAATGATTTCGGTTAATAATGGAGTTAGTGTTATTCTCGGACAGAAAGTTACCGCTTTGTCATATGTAAATGTGACTGGCATATAAATAGTTAGGTTAGAACAATTTAAGCATAAAGGAAGTGGAAGTACACTTAGAGCATTACAACGTGGATCAGCAGGATACAACTTACCGATGCATTTGCTAAGCATGCCATAGAATTAATCGAAGGAAGTGTAAAATCAAAGAAGGTGAGTAATTGAAAGCCTGGGCAAATATCGATATTCCATTAAAAACATACACCGTTCACCTAGACCATGATTTATGTCCTCATGTTGTGGAAATGAAGCAAAGAACCGGGCTTGGGTGGAAGAAACAGCAAGGGACAGGAAGCTGGAAGCCATTCCGCTCGAAAGAAGAAGCGTTAAACATTTACGATATAAGCTACAAAGAAAAGTTAACCTTAATTGAGTGTAGTAACTGCAGGTAAAGTGTTGAAAAAGCAGTACAGAATTCGCATGCCGAGTTCTGTACTGCTTTTTATTATTCTCGGAGATGATTCTGATTTAGCAGTTACTAAATCATCAAGCCTATAAGTATAGGACATTACTGTCCTCCAAATCTTGGAGTAAGGAAGGATGATAACCATGAAGTTCCTCATGAGCGTAGAAAAGAGCTATAAGCGTTACAAGCGATTATTGCAATCAAAAGGTATCGATCGACGGACGAAGATGATCCTCAGTGAGAAGCACAATGCCCTTCGACAGATTATCATATTCCTGTACGGAGATTTCTTAGATAACACTACAATTCATAATCAGAAGTGTGTGGAGATTTTCCAAATGAACAAATTCAGTATTCCTGAATCGGCATCCGATCTCAACTTGCCGGAGGACACACTAAGGAAGATTCTAACCAGTGTTGATGTAGAAATGATGATGACTGTCGGTAAAAGCACAATCGAGAATATCAACAGGGCTAGGACTGTTTGGGATATTCATAAAGCCATGAGGGGCTTCAATAAAGTATTAAATCGGTTTCGTAAATCTGCTTAAGTCGCCAATTTGTAATAATCGCCCTACGAGGCTCACAAATCGATTTTCTTGTACGGGTGGCTTTGGTATCGCAATTAAATCGATTACAAGGCGGTTAATTCCTTATGGGGTAAGGCTTTCTCGCTTTTTCTGTCATTGTCGTTCGGGTTCGGCTTCGATTACATTACAATAGAAGGAACGCGATTAAATTGCGGTTGGGATGCTGTCGGCTTTTACGTTGGTAATAATCAGCGAATCATGCTATATTACCAAACAAATTTCTATTGTATGAATCGATGTAAAGGATGATCGCTGTGGACTTGAAACAAAGAGTTGCTTTGTTCTACGGGCTTCGGTGGGAATCGTACCGAGAGACGTGTCTAAGGATAATAAAAAAGAAAAATATATTGATGGAAGCTGATGTGAACCATGCGGTTCGCACACTTAAGCGAAGCGATCTCGAAGATCTTGAACTTACTTTGCTTGAGTTAATCGAGGAATTTGAAAAGAACCAGGGTTAAATATTGGAAAAGGCAGTATAGGACTCGTTCATCGAGTTTTGTATTGCCTATTTCTTTTTGTCGGCAAGTGTATGAGAATAACTTCTATTCATGAGTTGTAATGAGATCAATTTTATATTAGTAGGGAGCGAACCCATTAGAACAGAGTATTAAATGGGAGGGGTATAAGGATGCAATTTCTGAATAAAGTTTTTAATTACTACAGTGATTGTCTGAGCAAACTAAGTGTCTACTCACGGATGCAAGGAAATGTGTTATCGCCAGATGAAAAGGAAGTATTTATTGCTAAAGCGGATGCCTTAAACTATATGTTAGGGTTTATTTTGTCAGCGAAAGATAGAACGTACCCTTTTATGAAGAAAGGGTTTCGTGGCAGCTTGTCTCCTTTGTTAAAAGAATGTTTCTTTGTATATAGAAATTACTATGAAGAGAGTAATCACAATGATATTACTGCATTAATTCGAACATCTCGTGAATTGCATGTTCCCTTGGCTCAGCTTAAGTCAATATTAAATAGTATCGACAGGGAAATTAAACAATTAACCAAAGACCAGTTTGTAGATATAGTTCGTGCAGAACGGGTATTAGAGGTGAATATCGCAACGAATTTCTTTTGGCAGAAAGTTGCAAGGTACAAAGTTCCAGCCAACATTGCAGGATAAAGATTGTCGTTGATAAAAGACAACAATTAATTCTTAAGTTAATCCCAAAAAAGGACAGTATAAAGCCCGCTATCTGGGTTTTGATACTGTCCTTTCAATTTATACGTGAAAAATTAATTGTATGAATCCCGAAGGGACATTGCGATTTCGGCAGTTGTTTTTACATTGAAAGTATAGAAGTACGGAAAACGTTTTGCCGTTCAATTGCCGATCCCAAGGCTCTCCTTTAGGGGGATGGCTCCCGAATATCTTTCTTCTATATAAGAAAGTTATTCGTTCTCCGTTCCTAACAGGTCGTGCCAATAGTTATCAGGATTGTTTTAAAAGAACACATTTCCTTCTTTGTTAGCGGAGCCGTATTAAAATGGTTTGTCCTTCGGGTCATAACTCTTGAGTATTGCCCCTCTCATTTTCGCCCGATTTTTGGACGGTAGAATGCGGGTTTAGTCGGTGTCATAACTGGGGGTCATAAGTAAATTAATAATCGTAGGTGGTGATCTGAATTATGCCGAAATATGGGTATGCCCGAGTAAGTACCGTCGGTCAGTCTAGGCACGGTAATAGTCTGGAGCATCAGGTAAATCAACTACTATCGGAAGGGGTCGCTCAATCCTTTATCTTTGTAGATAACTTTACTGGCTCGAAAATGGATCGCCCTCAATTCACAAAGCTATTACAAATCTTAAAGGCTGGCGATACTCTGGTCGTTACCAAACTGGATCGGTTTGCTCGTTCCACAGTTGAAGGAGAAAAAATCGTAAAGAATTTGATCGAGCGAGGTGTTCGTATACACATTCTGAATATGGGGATCTTGGACAACACACCGACCAGTATTCTGATACGCACCATCTTTTTTGCTTTCGCTGAATTTGAAAGAAATATGATCATTGAGCGAACTGCAGAAGGTAAAGCAATCGCTAAGCAGAAAGTCGGTTTCCGAGAAGGTCGTCCACCTAAATTTACTAAATTGCAGTTGGATCACGCGATTAATTTGCTCCAAACCCACAGCATGAATGAAGTCGTAGGCATAACACGTATCAGTGAAAGTACTCTGAAACGTGAGCTTCGACGAAGGAGAAGTCCTATTTGATAGCTTGATTACAACGGGGCGTTGATGAGGTGAGTGAATTTGATTGGATAGGGGGTAAGGCAATGTATCGATTGCGAGAACTTGTAAAGTCCATCAATAAAGGCATAGCAGCTGGCGAGCGCAAAAAGCCCTCACCAACTGAACCTAAGCCGATCATACATGAATGGTCACCGAACAATTTTCGTCGGCTCATCATTGGGTTTGACTGGGCAGTTATTCAGCATTTTGTTACGAGTCAGCGTTCACGTACTTTAATTGAACGTGTTGATTTAAGAACAGTATGTAAAAAGGATGAGGAGTTATTAGATTCGGAATCACACAAATACAAGTCGATCCTTTCTTCGGTTATCTCAGGGCGTATTCTTTCTTCACTTGAGGAGATCGTGTTTTGTACTGAGGAGTATCCCAAGAGGATGCTTTCCAGCGACACTTTTCTCAAAGATCTGGTTGATAGAGAAACGAATTACAACACTCGCTTTCCTAGACTTCGGCATATTTCTTACTGTTCATGCAGAGTGGAAAACCTGTGGAATCTCCTTGAAAGGACAAGAAAGCCTACTGATTTATTACTGGACGTTATTAAGGAAGAGAGCATTCAGATTCACCATTTCATTGAACCACATATTGAGGATTGGTGGTCTGGAACTTCGCTTCGCCCTCAATTCTACAGTATGGATTCAAGTATCCTTCAGGAGTATTTCGATAGGTTGAAGAATGAAATAGTAGTTGCTAAGCGTACTGAGCGGTTAGAGAAGATCATTAATAAGAATGATTTCGAAGCAATTGAAAAGTATAGCTCTACTATCAATTTGGTTATCAAGTGTGTCGCCGCTCACTTCCACTGACGGAAGAAGAGCGGCGATTTCTTATGTACGGTGACGGTGCGAAGACGCTATAATTGACGGCAGTGCAGGAGGATCTTGCCGACAATCAG
>Ga0065721_10049262_pt1 | contig 39807 bp, 36 predicted proteins | sample Mesricmetagenome_FD_59108 | JGI IMG/M metagenome (GOLD analysis project Ga0065721, IMG submission 59108) | Mesophilic microbial community from rice straw/compost enrichment Sample: eDNA_1 v2 (version 2) | ecosystem: Engineered > Solid waste > Grass > Composting > Bioreactor | place: USA: Davis... | reverse complement strand
TCACCGCCTTTTCGCCCCCTGCTGCGTCACTTTTGCTTGACGTACCTCCGGTACGCCTTCACAAAAGTTCCTTGCATGGAACGAAAATTCGGCAACATCTGCTATCCTCGGAGGTTGCATACACGCCCTAGGAAAATATTGGACAATGGCGGAGGAACGATGACTAACAGTCGGGGCAATTCACGCAATCGTACGATTTATCCGATCCTAATCGCGCTTTCCATGCTTGTTATCGCAGGCGGCATATGGGCCGCTTCCTCCCTGTTCGCAGGGGGAAGCGGCTCAGGGCCGTCTGTTTCTCCATTGGCGGGAAGCGAAGGAACGGCCGGGAACGACCCGGCGAAGCCCGCGGACGGCTCGTCCGGCCCGGCCGCATCGAAGCCGGCCGCGGTGGAGGAGCCCGAGGCGGAGATCGATGTGCCGACCTCGTCCGAGCTGGAGCAGACGTATGACATCGTCATCGCGGGCGGCCGCGTCATTAATCCCGAGACGAAGCTGGATCGGGAAGGCCTGAACGTCGCCGTACAGGACGGCAAAATCGCGCTCGTTACCGATCGCAAGCTGAAGGGCAAGCGGGTCATCGACGCGACGGGACTCATCGTAGCGCCTGGTTTTATCGACAATCTATCCTATGATCCGAACCCGGTCGGCGTCTGGAACAAGATCGCCGACGGCGTGACGGCGAATATCGCCATGCACGGCGGAACAGCCAGCCCGGAGAAATGGTACCCGTATTACGAACGCAACAGGACGCCGCTGCATTTCGGGGCTTCGTTCTTCTACACGCAAGCGCGCAACCAGTTCAAGCTGAGCCGCTACGACACGGCCAAGCCGGAGCAGACGCAGAAGCTGGTGGATCAGGCCGAGAAGGCGTTGAACGACGGCGTGCTCGGCATCTCGTTCAGCCTGGAGTACGTTCCCGGCGTGAACGACAAGGAAATATTGCCGCTGATGAAGCTGGCGCAGAAGTATAACGTTCCGGTTTATTTCCACGCCAGATATTCGGATATGGAAGAACCGGGGACGAACATCGACGCTCTGAACGAACTGATCGGCTACGCTCGCGCCTCGGGCGCCGCTGTACATATCGACCATATCAACAGCACCGGCGGCACGTTCTCGATGCAGCAGTCGCTGCAGATGGTAGAGGACGCGATCGCGGAAGGGCTGGATATTACCGCTTGCATCTATCCTTACGATTATTGGGGTACGTACCTGAATTCGGCGAGGTTCGACGAGGGGTGGCAGGAGCGCTTCCGCATTTCCTACGAGGATCTGCAGATCGCAGGGACGGAGGAGCGGCTGACGAAGGAGACGTTCCGCAAATACCAGAAGGAAGGCAAGCTGGCGGTCGCATACGCGATTCCGAAGCAGGACGTCATCGACTCGCTGAAGGCGCCGTACGTCATGATCGGCAGCGACGCCATTCTGGAGCCGGGCTTCAACAACCATCCGCGGGCGTCGGGAACGTTCGCCCGGACGGTCGGGCTCTACGTTCGCGAACAGCAGGTCATCTCGCTGTCGGACGCGATCGCCAAGATGTCGCTGCTTCCGGCGCAGCGGCTGGAGAAGCAAGCGCCCGCCTTGCAGAAGAAGGGCCGCATCGCCAAAGGGATGGACGCCGACATCGTCGTGTTCGACTACGACACGATCAGCGACCGCTCGACGGTGGCCAAGCCGGAGCTGGTCTCCGCGGGAATCGAGTACGTGCTCGTGAACGGCCAGGTCGCGCTCGACGAGGAAGGGCTTCATAAGGATATCCGCGTCGGCCAGCCGATCAAGAGCGAGTTCGTGCGCGTGAAGTCCAAGGGGCCGACTCTCCTCTGGGGCGAGAACAAGCTGACGCTGCTGGAATATCGCGGCTCCAACTACGTCGACCTGGAAGCATTGGAAGGGCAAGGCTATTCGGTGGAATGGGACAAGGCCGAACGGACGGCTGCGGTATCGTCGGGAGCGGCTTCCGGGCAGGCAGCCGTACCCGATCCGGCCGTCGGAGAGCTGATCCTGGAGCGGGGCCATCGGCTCGTCTGGGAGGATGGAAGCCGCACAGAGCTGCTGTCCGTCGGAAAGCGGAACTACGTGCCGGTGTCGGCGCTGAAGGACCGCGGCTGGAAGCTGACGAAGGACGGGCAGACGTTTAAGCTGACGACCGCTTAAGACGCCATGCCGAGCGGAAAATATGGAGAACCCGGCTGCGGTCCCCGCGGCCGGGTTCTCTGTCTATTGCTTGCCGAGAGAAGCCGGAGTTATGATATAATGGAATTTGCAGCTTTCCGGGCTTATGCATCTAGGTACAGTCGAAGAGCATAGGAGGAATAGCGATGGAACGAGATTTGGACGTAGCGACTCGAACGCGCATGATCGAATGGCTGAAAACCGAAGTCGTGGACCAAATGTCCCGGTTGTTCAAAGCAATCTGGGATGGAAGCACTTCCCGGGTCGTCGACAGTCTGGCGGGACTGATCGCCAGCTCGTACATTCTGGGCCGGAGGCTCGGCATTCCGTACCGGGATCTGGACAGCGCCATTGCGGACAAGCTAGCCAAACTTAAACAAGAAGGTCACCAGCTTGAGGATCATTACAAGGATCTATCAGAGCTGTCCGAACATATCCGCAAGAGGTGAATCGGTTGAAGATGAGCTGGAAGTCGCTCGCATGGAGCGCGGCGGCGGTATTATTGTTGCTAACCTTGGTAACGCCATTAAATGCCATTACTTTGTTTCTTGTCATGACGCCCTTCGTCGTTCTATATACGATGTTGGATTTAAGATCGTTCGTTGTGCACCTTGTTCCGATCGGGCTGGCCGTATTCCTGTTGTCGGGCGCGGCCATGGGAACGATGCTGGTGACGCTGGCTCTGTACTTCCTCGTCCCGGCGATTGCCATGGGGCATCTGTACAAGCGGGGAAGCTCGGCCAGATCGGCCGTTACGGCGGGCTTCGTCATCGTTCTGGCTCAGATGCTGCTCGTGTTGGCGCTCTTCTCCGCACTGTCCAATATCGACATGAAAGCGGAATTGACGGCCATGCTGGCGGACAACTTCAAGCAGTTCGAGACGGCCAATCTGTTCGAAGCGGGATGGGCTGCGAATGCGGCGACCCAGTTCGTCGATTATTTCATGGCGATTCTTCCGATGCTGCTGCTCGTATCGTCGTTCCTCGTTGCGATCGTCACGCACGGGTTGTCCCGACTCTCTCTGCGCAGCGTTCCGTTCGACGCCCCGGCATTGCCCCAGGCCAAGACCTGGAAGCTGCCGAGGAGTATGGTTCTATATTTTGCGATCGCGATCATTGCCATGTATGCCATGTCGGAAGAGTCGAGCGGCTATTGGTGGATCGCCGTATCGAATCTCATTCCGATTCTGGAGCTCGCGTTCACGATCCAGGCGATCGGTTTCGTCTTCTTCTTAACGAGCGTCAAGAAATGGCCGAGGGCGATTTCTCTGCTGCTGTGTTTGCCGATTTTGTTTATACCTCATGCGTTTATCATCGGGCTGTTGGACACGGCGTTTCCTATACGGAAATATTTCGAGAAATAAGGCGTTCGTCGGATGAGCGGGCCTGCAGGGGCCGTCTTCCGATAAACAATAGACGGGAGCGGAGCGGGTATGCCCAAGTTTCTCGTGCAGCGCTGGCACGGCATGCATATTGTCTGGGCGCTGGTGCTTATATTCATGATGACCGTCGCTCTCGCCTGGTATCAGTGGCTGCTCGGGTTGCTGGGCCTGGTGCTGGGCGGGATCGTCGCCGTATACGGTATTCTCGCGGAGAAGGCGTTCCGGCGGGATCTGGACGACTACGTGCTGACGCTCTCTTACCGAATCAAGAGCGTAGGCAACGACGTGATCGGCCATCTTCCCATCGGGATCGCGATCTTCGACGAGGACCATGAGATCCAGTGGCATAACGCCTACATGTCTACGGTGATTGGCAAAGCTTCGATCGTAGGCGAGTCGCTGTTCGCGAGTTTTCCCGTGCTGCAGCCGTCGGGCAAGGACAAGGAGCCGGGTCACGAGATTACGATCGGCGGCCGGGTGTTCGAGCTTCAACTGAAGGCGAGCGAACGGGTGCTGTACGTCGTTGACATTACCGAACGCTCTACGCTGAAGAAGCGGTACGAGGAAGAGAAGCTCGCTCTCGGCATCGTCATGATGGACAATCTCGAAGAAGTGGCGCAGGGCATGGATGAGCAGCAGCGCGCGCTCATGTTGTCCAAGGTGACCGGGGAGATCAACGAATGGGCGTTGAAGTACGGTCTGCTGCTGCGACGGCTGTCGTCGGATCGGTATATGGTCATTACGAAGCAAGGCATCTTGAAGGCTTTGGAGCAGTCGCGGTTCGAGCTGCTGGACGACGTGCGGGAAATTACGATCGAACAGAAGCTGCCGATGACGCTGAGCATCGGCTTCGCGTCCGGTTCGGACGACGTGATCGAGCTCGGGCATCTCGTCCAGGGAAGTCTGGACATCGCGCTCGGCAGAGGCGGCGACCAGGCGGTCGTCAAGTTCGGTCAGCGCCAGAGCTTCTACGGCGGCAAGAGCAACGCGGTGGAGAAGCGAACGAGGGTGCGGGCCCGGGTCATCGCCCACGCGCTTCGTGACCTGATGAAGGAAAGCGACAATATTATCGTCATGGGTCACAAAATGCCGGACATGGACGCGATCGGCGCGGCGATCGGGGTGCTGAAGGCGGCGCAGCTGTACGGCAGAGAGGCCTACATCGTGCTTGAAGGCGTCAACCCTTCAATCCAGCGGATGATGGATATGCTGAAGGAAGACGAGAAGCTGATGAAGCGGTTCGTCTCCCCGGAGCAGGCGCTTAACCTGATCGGCAAGCGTTCGCTCGCCGTCGTCGTGGACACGCATCGGGCGACGATGGTCGCCGAGCCGCGATTGCTTCAGGCGACCGAACGGATCGTCATTGTCGATCATCATCGGCGCAGCGAGGAGTTCATCGACGAGGCAGTGCTCGTCTATATGGAGCCTTACGCTTCGTCGACGTGCGAGCTGGTGACCGAGCTTCTGCAATATATTCACGAACGCGTCGTGCTCGACATGCGCGAGGCGACGGCTCTGCTGGCCGGCATCACCGTCGACACGAAGAGCTTCGCCTTCCGCACGGGCTCGCGCACGTTCGAGGCGGCCTCCTTCCTCCGCCGCAACGGCGCCGATTCGGCGCTGATCCAGCGGATGCTGAAGGAAGACCTGGACGAATACATCCGCAAGGCCGAGCTGATCCGCCATGCGGAGACGTTCCGCAATTGCATCGCGATCGCGGCCGCCGATTCCGGCAAGCAGGTGCCGCAGCTGCTGATCGCGCAGGCGGCGGATACGCTGCTCAACATGACCGGGATCAAGGCGTCCTTCGTCATCGGCACGAGGCCGGACGGGCTCGTCGGGATCAGCGCCCGGTCTCTGGGACAGATCAACGTTCAGATCGTCATGGAACGGCTCGGAGGCGGCGGGCATTTCACGAACGCCGCGGCTCAGCTGCAAGGCTCGATTCCGGAAGTGACGAACAAGCTTAAGCAAGTATTACAAGAACTCGAGAAGGAAGAGGGGTTATTCGAATGAAAGTCATCTTCTTGCAAGACGTGAAAGGCCAAGGCAAGAAAGGCGAGATCAAGGAAGTGTCGGAAGGGTACGCGCGCAATTTCCTGCTGCCTAAAGGGGTCGTTCAGATCGCTACAGAGGGCGCCAAGAAAACGTTGAACCAGCAAGCGGCTTCGGCCCAGAAGAAGAAAGACAACGAGAAGAAGGACGCTCAGGAGCTTGCCGCTCGCCTCGGCGAGATGACCGTCGTCATCAAGGCGAAGGCGGGTGAAGGCGGCCGTCTGTTCGGAGCCATTACGAGCAAGCAAATCTCGGAAGCGCTCGAGAAGCTGAACATCTCGATCGACAAGAGAAAGATCGAGCTGGACGATCCGATTCGGGTGCTGGGCGTTACGAAAGTCGCGGTCAAACTGTATCCTGACGTAAAGGGCACATTAAGCGTACAAGTCGTGGAGGAATGATCCGATGAACGGAAACGTGGAGCAGCCGATGCTGTACGACCGCGTCCCGCCGCAAAATATGGAAGCGGAGCAGGCCGTGCTCGGCGCGATCCTGCTGGAAGCCGAAGCTCTCGTCTCCGCCATGGAACGTCTGAAGTCGGATGATTTCTACAGCGTGGCCCATCAGCGCATCTACGATGCGATGGTGGCTCTGAACGACGACAATCAGCCGATCGACCTCGTTACGTTAGCTTCCCGTCTTCAGGACATGGGGCAGATGGAAGAGGTCGGGGGAATTATTTATTTAACGAAGCTCGCCAACGCGGTTCCAACGGCGGCGAATGTGGAATACTATGCAACGATCGTCGAAGAGAAAGCGATTCTTCGCCGCCTGATCCGCACGGCAACGCAGATCGTCTCCAACGGCTATGCGACCGAGGACGACGTAGGCGTGCTGCTGAACGACGCCGAAGCGCGGATCATGGAGCTTTCCAACCGGCGCACGTCCACCGGGTTCATCAGTATTCGCGATGTGTTGATGGAAGTGTTCGAGCGCGTCGAGTTTCTGTATAACAACCGGGGAGGCGTAACCGGCATTCCTTCCGGTTTCGTCGATCTTGACCGGATGACCGCCGGATTTCAAAAGAACGACTTGATTATCGTCGCCGCCCGTCCATCCGTAGGGAAAACGGCCTTCGCGCTGAATGTCGCGCAGAACGTCGCCGTTCGCGCTTCGGAGACAGTGGCGATCTTCAGTCTCGAGATGTCCGCCGCCCAGCTTGTGCAGCGGATCATCTGCGCCGAATCCAACGTCGATGCCCAGCGGATGAGAACGGGCCATCTGGAAGGCGACGACTGGGAGAAGCTGTCGATGGCGATCGGCTCCTTATCGGAAGCGCAGATCTATATCGACGACACGCCGGGCATTACCGTGTCGGACATCCGGGCCAAGTGCCGGCGTCTGAAGAAGGAGAAAGGCCTCGGCATGATTCTCATCGACTACCTGCAGCTCATTCAGGGCCGCGGCAAAGCCGGAGAGAACCGTCAGCAGGAGGTTTCGGAAATTTCCCGTACGCTGAAGCAGATCGCCCGTGAGCTGGAAGTGCCGGTCATCGCGCTGTCCCAGCTGTCACGGGGCGTAGAGCAGCGGCAGGACAAACGGCCGATGATGTCCGACCTTCGGGAATCGGGCTCGATCGAGCAGGATGCCGACATCGTCGCGTTCCTGTATCGGGACGATTACTACGACAAGGAATCCGAGAAGAAGAACATCATCGAGATCATTATTGCCAAGCAGCGGAACGGCCCGGTCGGAACGGTCGAGCTCGTGTTCCTGAAAAACTTCAACAAATTCGTCAGTCTGGACCGATCGCATGGCGAAGCCTATGCCGGCAGCGCATAATCCTGTTTATTGAAGCTGAATTCCGAACATTCATATGGGCGGTTGCGGCATTGTTCGTTTTTGCGTTGACTTCCCTCGGTACAGTTGATAAACTAATCATGCTGCCTGATCGCGATTGGCGATAGTCGGGCGGCATTATCATGCCGATGTGCGCCAGACGCATTCGGATGGAGGGATTGCATTGTCAACAGTCGTTGTCGTTGGTACGCAATGGGGAGACGAGGGTAAAGGCAAGATTACCGACTATTTGGCCGAGAAGGCCGACGTCGTCGCCCGTTATCAAGGCGGGAATAACGCCGGGCATACTATTCTCATAGATAACAAGAAATACAAGTTAACAATGGTTCCATCCGGAATTTTCAATCAGAACAAGCTCTGCGTCATCGGGAACGGAATGGTCATCAATCCGGCCGCTCTCGTGGAAGAAATTCAGTACATTCAGGACAATGGATTTTCCACCGACAATTTGAAGATCAGCGACCGCGCCCACGTCATTATGCCGTATCACCTGGTGCTTGACGCCTTGGAGGAAGACCGCAAGGCGGACAACAAGATCGGCACGACTCGCAAAGGCATCGGTCCTTGCTATATGGATAAGGCGGCGCGCAACGGCATTCGGATCGCCGATCTGATGGTGCCGGAAGCGTTCGCGGAGAAGGCCCGCGCCATTATCGCGGACAAAAACCAAGTCATCACCCAAATGTACAACGGAGAAGCGCTCGATGCGGACGGCATCATCAACGAGTACCTGGAGTTGGCCGAGAAGCTTCGTCCGTACGTGACCGATACGTCGGTCGTCTTGAACGACGCGATCGACGCCGGCAAGAAAGTGCTGTTCGAAGGCGCGCAAGGCGTCATGCTCGACATCGATCAAGGAACGTATCCGTACGTGACCAGCTCTAACCCTTCGGCAGGCGGCGTGTGCATCGGCTCCGGCGTCGGTCCTTCCAAGATCAGGGAAGTTATCGGCGTGGCCAAAGCGTACACGACCCGCGTAGGCGACGGTCCGTTCCCGACGGAGCTGGACAACGAGATCGGCCAATGGATTCGCGACAAGGGACACGAGTACGGCACCGTCACGGGACGCCCTCGCCGCGTCGGCTGGTTCGACTCGGTTGTCGTCCGCCATGCCCGCCGCGTCAGCGGCATCACCGGACTCAGCCTGAACTCGCTGGACGTGCTGACCGGACTGGACACGGTGAAGATCTGTACGGCCTACAAGTTCCGTGGCGAGCTGATGGAGCACTATCCGGCCAACCTGAAGCTGCTGGAAGAGTGCGAAGCGGTATACGAAGAGCTTCCGGGCTGGCACGAGGATATCTCCGGAGCGAAGCAGATCAGCGATCTGCCGGAGACGACCCAGCGCTTCATCGCGCGCATTACCGAGATGACGGGCATTCCGATCGCCATCTTCTCGGTTGGCCGCAACCGCGAGCAGACGAACCAGGTCGCTCAAATCTACGGATAATTATCGGGATCGCCATTCAGGCAAAATGAAGCCCTGCATTTCCCCCCGTACGAGGTCATCGACCTCGGCGGGAGGGGAATGCAGGGCTTTTTTTCTCGCATATCTATCCGGTCAAGCTTCTTCCCGAGGAACCAGGTCGAAGATTTCCCCCGACTCGAGCACGTCGATGAACCGGTCCAGCCATCTGTAATACCGGAGGGCGTGGGCCATTTTTGTCATATCGTACTCGATCAACCCGGCCAGCTTCTCGTTGTCCGGATCCTGCTCGCGCAGCTTCCGCAGCTCCGCCATCGACTTGTTCAGCGCCGACATGTTCACTTCCATCGACTTGCGCCACTTGATGGAGAAGTAATCGACGAAATTTTGATGCCAATCTTCCTCGACCTCGTACAGATCTTTTCTGGAGCCTTTGCCCCAGATCTTGCTGATCATCTTCAGATCGACGAGCGTGCGCATTCCTGTGCTGATGCTCGTCTTGCTGAGCCCCATCTCTTCGCCCATCTCGTCCAGCGTAACGGCCCCGTCGTGGAAATACATCATGCCGTACAAGTGGCCGATCGACGTAGTAACCCCGTATAAGTCCATATTGTTGCCGATCGAATCCACGACTCTCCGGCGCGATTTCTCTATGATTTTAATCTGCTCTTCCGATAGTCCTTCGAAAGTCGCCATGCCTTACAACTCCTATCCCCGACTCTCCATGAGCGGTCGATGATGCCTGACTTCTATTGTAGAAAAGAGTCGATCGTAAGTAAAGAATGCAGTTTGGGAGGATGTTTGAGGAAATGGGAGCATACAGTAAATAAAGTGTGTAAAGTTAAAACTGTACGTACTATACGAAGTTATATCCGTTTTGACCCTTATGAGACCGGACGTCTACACTTGTAAAAGCGGCTGTACGAGAGAAACAGGAGAGAAACAACGGAAAGGGGGATATGCGGTGACGGCGATTATAGAAGTTCAAGCATTAACGAAAGTGTTCGGCAGCGATCCTAAACGGGCGATTCGGCTGCTCGATCAAGGCTGGACCAAGGATCGAATCGCCAAAGAGACGAAGCTCACCGTCGGGGTTAACCGGGTGAGCTTCACGATCGAGCGCGGCGAAATTTTCGTCATTATGGGGTTGTCCGGCAGCGGCAAGTCGACGCTCGTTCGGTTGCTTAACCGTCTGATCGAGCCGACGTCCGGGAAGGTGCTCGTCAACGGGACGGACATCGTTCAGCTCAACGCGGAGCAGCTTCGCGAGATTCGGCGCAAGACGATCGGCATGGTGTTCCAGAAGTTCGCCTTGTTTCCCCACCGCACGGTGCTGGAAAATGCGGAATACGGCCTGGAGATCCAGGGCGTACCCAAGGAGCAGCGGAGGAAGAAGGCGATGGAGACGCTGGAGCTCGTCGGCCTCGGAGGCTGGGAGCAGAAGCGCCCGGACGAGTTGAGCGGAGGGATGCAGCAGCGCGTGGGACTGGCCCGCGGCTTGGCGAACGATCCCGATATCCTGCTCATGGACGAAGCGTTCAGCGCGCTCGACCCGCTCATTCGCAAGGAGATGCAGGATGAGCTGCTGGAGCTTCAAGCTTCGATGAAGAAAACGATTATCTTCATCACGCACGATCTGGACGAGGCGCTGCGCATCGGCGATCGGATCGCGCTCATGAAGGACGGCGCGGTCGTGCAGGTCGGCACGCCGGAACAGATTCTGACCGATCCCGCCAACGAATACGTGGAGCGCTTCGTCGAGGACGTCGACCTGTCCAAGGTGCTGACGGCGTCCCACGTCATGGTGCGCGCCGAGACGATCGCGCCGGATCGCGGCCCGAGAGTGGCCTTGCAGCTGATGCGCGACCGGGGCATCTCGAACCTGTACGTGGTCGACAAGGGCCGTCAGCTGATCGGAGCCGTGACGGCCGAAGCTTCGGCCGAAGCGGTGAAAGCGGGCAAAGGGTTGGAGGATATCCTTGTGCGCGAGGTGACGACGGTCGGACCGGACGTGCATCTGAGCGAATTGTTCGATGCGGTAAGCGTCGCGAAAATTCCGGTCGCCGTCGTCGACGACAGGGGCAGATTGCTGGGCATCATCATTCGCGGAGCGGTGCTCTCCGCCTTGAGCGGCAGCGGCGACCGAACGGGAGCGGGCGGTGATCCGACGTGAGTATGCTTTATTGGCTATCGGCGCTTGATCTGCCGAAAATTCCGATCGGCAAGTGGGTCGAAGCGATCGAGAAATGGCTGGAAGGGAACGCCGGACCGGTGTTCCAGGGCATCAAGGCGTTCATCGGCACGATCGTGAACGGATTGGCGGACGGTTTTAACGCGGTTCCTCCATTGCTGCTGATCGTGCTGTTTACCGGGTTGGCGTATTGGATCGGGCGAACGAGAATCGCGGTATTCACGCTGCTCGGCCTGTATCTCGTCTACAACCTGGGCTATTGGGAGAACACGATGGAGACGCTGGCGCTCGTCTTGACCGCTTCGATCATCTCCATCGTAATCGGGATTCCTCTGGGAATTGCCTGCGCCCGAAGCGATAAGGTACAGAAAGTCGTAACGCCCGTGCTGGACTTCATGCAGACGATGCCGGCGTTCGTCTATCTGCTGCCCGCGGTCGCCTTCTTCTCCCTGGGCGTCGTTCCGGGCGTCATCGCTTCGGTCATCTTCGGCATTCCGCCGACGATCCGTCTGACGAATCTGGGCATACGCCAAGTTCCCGCCGATCTGGTCGAAGCGGCCGACGCCTTCGGCTCGACGCCGCTGCAGAAGCTGTTCAAGCTTCAGCTTCCGATCGCCGCTCCGACGATTATGGCGGGGGTCAACCAGACGATCATGCTGTCGCTGTCGATGGTCGTCATCGCTTCGATGATCGGAGCGCAGGGCGTAGGGGCGGATGTGTACCGCGCCGTGACCCAGGCCAAGACGGGAGTCGGTTTTGAAGCGGGCTTGGCCGTAGTCGTGCTTGCGATCATCCTCGATCGAATCACGCAAAATCTGGTGAAAACTAAACGAAAAGGATTGTGATGAATTTGAAAAAAAGCGTAAATCCGTTGTTGGCAGCCGTACTGGTCTTCGCGCTCGTGCTTGCGGGATGCTCCAAAGAGAGCAACGAGGGCGGAGCGTCGGGTTCCCCGGCGAAAAATAAGGAGATTACGCTGGCCTACGTCGCGTGGGACTCCGAAATCGCCAGCACGAACGTCGTGAAGGCAGTGCTGGAGAGCAAGCTGGGCTACAAGGTCAACATGCTGCAGGTCGACGCCGGTCCGATGTACCTGGGCATCTCGGACGGCAGCGCCGACGCGATGGTGGCGGCTTGGCTGCCGAGCACGCACGGAGAGAACTATTACGAGCCGAACAAGGATAAGTTCGAGGATCTTGGCGTCAATCTCGACGGCACGAAGGTCGGGCTGACCGTTCCTTCCTACATGGACATTTCCTCGATTGAGGATTTGAACGGCGACATCGCCCAATCGCTGAACTATACGATTACCGGCATCGAGCCCGGCGCGGGCATTATGACGGCGACGAGCAAGGCGATCGAGGAATACGCCCTGAAGGATTGGAAGCTGCTGGAGAGCTCGTCCGCGGCGATGGCCAAAGTGCTCCAGGACGCGTACGCCAAGCAAGAGCCGATCGTCGTTACGGGCTGGACGCCTCACTGGATGTTCGCCGAGATGGACCTGAAGTACCTGGAAGATCCGAAGAACGTGTACGGCGGAGACGAGCAGATTCATACGCTCGTGCGGCTGGGCTTGAAGGATGACCAACCGGACGCTTACAAGTTCCTCGACCAGTTCGAGTGGACGCCGGCCGACATGGAAGAGGTCATGGTCGACATCTTCAGCGGAACAAGCGAAGAAGAAGCGGCTCGCAAGTGGGTCGAAGCCAACGAAGACAAAGTGAGCAAATGGATTGAAGGCATCTAAAGCAAATTAGCAAATCCCCCTTATCGTCATTGACCGGAAGGCTTTCGACTAAGCTTTCGGACAATCGGTAAGGGGTTTTTTGTGCGGTTTGCCGGCTCCAAGAGGGCACCGCTTCGCCAACCGGTTTAGTCTTCAGACCAACTCTTCTCCGTCCGGAGTCCAGGTACAAATACATTCCTCCGACCATGTTGTGATTGTTGGGGAGATCTTACAATTAAATCCAGATGATTCCGCGTCGGAACCATGCGCGAACGGAACGATTATTTGGAGGAGTGGAGAGAGAGTATGAAGTTTTTTACGAATTTTTCGTTGAGGAATCCGGTGGCGATCGTGCTGATGGTCATTCTGGTTACGGTAGGCGGTATCTATTCCACGCTGCAATTCAAGCAGGAACAGCAGCCGGAGATCGCATTCCCGGGCATTCTGGTGTCGGCCGTCTATCCGGGAGCGGCGCCGAACGAGGTGCTGGATCAGGTGACGAGACCGCTGGAGCAAGCGCTGCGGAACGTCGAAGGTGTGAAGAGCGTCGCTTCGGAATCGGCCAACAGCGTAGCGCTGCTGCAGCTCGAATTCAGTTTTAACGACGACATGAAGAAGAAGCAGGAGGAAGTGAAGCAGGCGATCGGGGACGTTCGTCTGCCGGACGACGTGCAGAAGCCCGAAGTGCTCTACTACTCCACGACGAATCAACCGATCATGTATACGACGCTGTCGGCCCCGGAGGGCATGTCCCAGGAGGAACTTGCCAGCTTCGTGAAAAGCTCCGTGATCCCCGACCTGGAAGCGATCGAAGGGGTTAGCGGGGTGCAGACGGCCGGAATGAAGGACGAGGGCGTGTACATCCGTCTGGACGCGGCGCAAATGACGGAGAGAGGCATCGCCTACGAGCAGGTCGTCGGCATGCTGCAAGCGAACAACGTGAGCATTCCGCTCGGCGAAGCGACGCTGGCGGACAATCGTCTTCCCGTCTTCATTCAGGGCGACCTGCGCACGCTGGAGAGCCTGAAGGATTGGAGTCTCCTGCCCGACGGCAGCGTGAAACTGACGGACATCGCGCAGATCGAGCAGGGCAAGGAACTGGACGTCATCAGCTTGACGAACGGCAACCCGAGCGTATCGCTGAATATCGTCAAATCGGGCGACGCGAACACCGTGGAAGTGTCCGACAAAGTCCTCAAGGTCTATGAAGATGCCGAGAAGTCCGACCAAGTGCAGTCGCTGATTATGTACAACCGCGCGACGGACGTGAAGGAATCGGTCAATACGCTTGCCCGCGAGGGCGCGCTCGGCGCCTTGTTCGCTTCGCTCCTCATCCTGTTCTTCCTGCGGAATTTCCGGGCGACGCTCATCGCCATCGTATCGATTCCGCTGTCCATGCTGATCGCGATGATCTGCTTGAAGACGTTCACCGACGTGACGCTGAACATCATGACGCTCGGCGGATTGGCGGTAGCGACCGGCCGGGTCGTCGACGACAGCATCGTCGTCATCGAGAACATCGTGCGGCGGATCAGGGGAGAGAAGATCGGCAAGGAGCTGATTCTCTCCGCAACGGCGGAAGTCGGCCGGGCGATTACCTCGTCCACGCTGACGACGGTAGCCGTCTTCGCTCCGCTCGGCTTGCTGCAAGGCATGGTAGGCGGATACTTCCGGCCGTTCGCGTTGACCGTAGGCTTCGCGCTGCTCTCCTCGCTGCTGGTGGCGCTGACCGTCGTCCCGCTGATGGCTTGGGTGCTGATGAGAAACGCCAAGCCGAAGGAAGCGCAGGAATCGGCGATGAGCCGCGGGTACAAGAAGGCGCTTCGCTGGTCGCTCGGCCATAAGACGATCGTGCTCGTCGTCTCCCTGCTGCTGTTCGCCGGCAGCCTGGTGCCGATCTTCGCCGGCAAGGTGGGCGTCGTGCTGCTGCCTCAGTCGGATTACAAATATATATTCGCTTCGCTCGAGATGCCTAAAGGGACGACGCTGGCAACGGTGAAGACGGAAGCCGATCGGTTGGACATCCTCATCAGAGAGCATGGGGACGTGGAAAATTCGAACCTGACCGTAGGAGGCGGAATGATCAGCGGCGAGAGCGAGAATAGCGCCGATTGGTTCATCGGGCTGCGCTCGGAGGCCGATCTTGACCGCTTCGCCGAAGAGATCGGCTCGAAAGTGCAGCCGCCCGAAGGGGCGAAGTTCGATCTGATCAAGGACGATATGGGCGGCGGAGGAAGAGTGGCGATCGATGTGACCGGCTCGTCGATCGAATCGGTTCGCGCGGCCACGGAGCAGATTACGGCCGCCGTACAAGCGCTGCCGGGCATAGCCGATGCCGCCAACAATCTGCAGGACGGAACGAAGGGCATCGCGATCGAGGTCAGGCAGCAGGACGCTTCGCGATACGGTCTCTCCGCGGCCCAGGCCTCGATGCTTCTCCGTCCGTTCCTCGCGGAGTCCAAGACCGGCAGGATCTTCGACGGCTCGGCGTCGCGGGATCTGTACGTTTCGCTGAACGGGGCGGCGATCTCTTCCGTACAGGATATCGGCGAATTGAAGCTGAACACTCCGGTCGGCGCCCAGATTCGGGTGAGCGAGATCGCCGACGTCAAGGAAACGCAGCTTCCGAGCGCGCTTCAGCTGAAGAACGGCGCGGAATACGCGACGGTTACGGCGAAGATCACGGACAAGAACGTCAACAAGGTCAATTCCGAATTGGGTCAGGCGCTGGAGAAGCTGCAGCTGCCGGCGGGAGTGACGTACTCCCTGGGCGGCAGCAGCGAAGAGATCGGTCAGATGATGAGCGATATGCTCATGGCGATGCTCGTCGCCGTAGGAATGGTCTATGTCGTGATGGTCATCGCGTTCCGCGAAGGCCGCGCGCCTCTGGCGGTGCTGTTCTCGCTGCCGTTCGCTCTGATCGGGGGACTGTTCGGCGTTCTGGCCAGCGGAGAGCCGCTGTCCGTGTCGAGCATGATCGGCTTCCTGATGCTGATCGGCATTGTCGTTACGAACGCGATCGTCCTGATCGAGCGCGTCCAGCAGCAGATCGAGCACGGGCTAACGATCCGCGAAGCGCTCATCGAAGCGGGAGGCACGAGGCTGCGGCCGATTCTGATGACTGCGATCGCGACGATCTGCGCGCTCATCCCGCTGGCGATCGGAATGGGCGGCGGAAGCATCATCTCGAGCGGCTTAGCGATCGTCGTCATCGGCGGCCTGACGAGCTCGACGCTGCTCACGCTGGTCGTCGTGCCGGTCATGTACGAACTGCTTTATTTCAGACGCTCGCGCAAGCAGCGGGTGACGACCGCTTCCGCGGCGGCTGAAGCAGCTTAATATACGGAGAAGGGCGGTCCCAAATCAGGGGACCGCCCTTTGCCTATGTACCTGGTCCCCGCGAAAAAATAGCGCTCGAAACGGTACTCGCTCCGTACCGCCGTCCCCTCGCTTTTTTGTCGCGACCGCCGGCAATCCGAGTCTCTCTATGAATGTTTGCAAGGAGGTTTGCCCATACTAAAAACTATGAAACTCAAAGCAGGACGTAGGAGGTACGGGAATGTTCAAGTGGATAAGCTGGGCTCTGCGGCTGGTCGCGACCGCTCTGCTGCTCAGCTTCCTATGCATATGGACGACGGGTTATATCGTTAACAGCTATATGGAAACGGTTCTTAAGCAGTTGAATCTGCCGCTGGAAGTACAGCCGCTCGCTCTTTCGGGCGTCTGGGGAACGCTGTGGGGGGCGGAACGCGCTCCGCAGAAGGAAGCGGCCGAATCGCCTCCGCGGGCGTCGCAGCAAGCGCAACGCGAGAGTCCGTCTTCCCCTTCGCCTTCGTCGCAGCCGTCCGTTGGCGGAAACGTCGGCGGCGGAAGCGATACGGACGGAGGAGAGGCGACGGACGAGGCGGTCCCGCCTCCGGAGCCGGCCGGAGCGGAGCCGGATCACGGAGAGGAGAGTCCGCCGGAAGAGGCACTGCCGGTGTTCGGGGACGAATCGTCGATCGGCCAGCTGACCGACGAACAGAGACAGTCGCTCTATGCGCTCGTCGTCTCGAAGCTGAACCCGGAGCAACTGCGGCAATTGTCGAATTCTCTGCAAGACGGGCTGACGGCGGAGGAGTTGGAGGGGCTGCAGGACATGCTGCGGACGTCGTTGACGGACGAGGAGTACATGCAGATGATGAGGCTTCTGCAAGGGGAGCCGGCACTGGAAGAATAGGCTTGGCTCTAGGGCTTAGAGCGCTTACAAAACATATGGCCGCGGGTGTTGTCAACCGGCGGCTATTTCCATTTTTCATAATTCTAATCCGTCCAAACGGTTGATAGAGTCCTAAGACCTATGCTAAAGTGAGGTACAAGCAATTGCCATAACCGGGAAGAAGAACACCGAAAGCAAGGGAAAAGGGGAAGATCATGGCCGATTTCAGGGGAACGGATCGGATCCGGAAAATCCTTGCCGCAGCGCGGCAAACCTTCCGCTTCGTTCGATTCGCGCAGAGGAACGGAAAGACCCGTACGGAGACTAACGCTAGAGAGACTCATCCTATACGCAAATACCGCAAGCCAATCCTTATAGCATCAAGCAGCATCGCAGTCGCCATAGCGGCCGCAGTCGTAGGATTCAACTACGTGGAAGCGAACAAGGTGGACTACTACAAGGTTGTAGTCAACGGCGAAGTTGCGGGAGAGATCAGCAACCCGGACATAGTCGAACAACTGATCGCAGCGAAGGCGGAAGAGCTGGAGCACGCCGACACCCCCGCACAGTTGGTACTAAATGACGATCAGGTCACCTACACGGCTGAAAGGGCTTACAAGAAGAAGACCGACGATGAGGCGACGCTGAATCGTCTCCAAGACATGCTTCAAACCCACGCCGTCGGCGTCAAAGTCGTCGTAGACGGAGAAGTGGTCGGCGTCGTTCGCGACGAAGATACCGCCAAGAAGCTGCTGCAGCGGGTGAAGAACAAGTACGTTCCCGCGAGGCTCGTAGCGAAGCAGGGCGATATGGAAGTTCGTTCGCTGTCCGTGAACACCGCGGCGGCGCAAGACGAAGCGGAAGCGGCGGATACGCCCAAGAGAATCGTAACCTCCGTCTCCTTCGTCGAGAAGGTCGAGACGGTCGAATCCGACATCGACCCCGCGCAGCTGTCCGATCCGGAAGAACTGTTCAAGACGTTGACGGAAGGCGAACCGATTCCGCGGACTTATACAGTGAAGAAGGGAGATTGCATCGGCTGCATCGCGCAGAAGCTGAAAATCTCCGAAGAACTGATCTACAAGAACAATACATGGATCAAGAACGACTTCATCAACATCGGCGACGTGCTCGATCTGTCCGAAGAGGAGCCTCCGATTCTGAACGTCAACTCGGAGGAAGAAGTGACGGAGATCGAGGTCATCGAGCCGCCGATCGAATACCAGAAGAGCGATTCGATGAAGCTCGGTCAGCAGAAAGTGCTTAAGGAAGGCACGGAAGGCAGCCAACAGGTCACTTACCGTTTGCTGAAGCGCAACGGTGCGCTGATCGAAGAAGAGCAGATCGACCGCAAAGTGTTGAAAGAGCCGATCCCGACGATCATTCTGAAAGGAACGAAAGTGATCCGGGGTGAAGGCTCAGGCAAATTCATCTGGCCGGTCGCCGGCGCTCGCATCACGAGCTATATGGGCAAGCGATGGGGCAGAAGCCACAACGGCATCGATATGATCGGCAAGAGCAACATTATGGCCGCCGACGAAGGCGTCGTCGAATTCGCGGGCTACAAGTCCGGCGGACTCGGCAACGCAGTCATCATCAACCATCAGAATGGCTTCAAGACCGTCTACGGACATATGAAGAGCGTCAAGGTTAAGAAAGGGCAGATCGTTGAGAAGGGCGACGTCATCGGCATTATGGGCAGCACGGGGCGTTCCACCGGCACTCATCTGCACTTCGAAGTCCATCTGAACGGCAAGCTGAAAAACCCGACCAGTTATCTATAATCATCTTAAGCAGCTCCGTTTGCGGTTCAGATTCCGCGACGGGGCAGTTTTTTTCTGCGGGTGAAAAAAGAAGCTGAAGCTCTCTTTTCCAAGTTGGGGTTAAGTATGACGACAGTTCTCCTAATGTTCCGAAATAACGTTTGTACCTAAGAGATGTTTCATAGCTCTAGTTTTCTCGTGAAGTCGTTGTTTCTTTCCAAATTGAGTTCGAGACCGCGTAGAGGAGAATTCTTAAAAAAGTCCGTCAGACGGGTTTTGGGCGTCGTTAGTCGGTTATATTCTTCCATAGATAGAATGATAGCAGCAGATTTTCCCCGTATGTTAATGATTTGTGGTCCTTCGTCAGCCGCCATTTTAACGATCGCGCTCAACTGATTTCTCGCATCCTGAAGTTCCCATTGCAAATATATTCCCCTCCGATTCTACAAGACTGTCTAGATTATATTACACACAGGGGTTATTCGTAATCTCCTATTACAGCGGATGGCTCCGGACTGTCCGAGGCCGGGATCATGGCTTTGGAGAAGGGAATCTGAACAACCGTTGGCTGAAGGATCAGCCCTGAAATAGAATAAGCGCCGCTACCCTATAGGTATGCGGCGCTCTACTTCTTTTTAGTCGGATAAGGCTCTTTGCGGTCTGTCCGGTTCAATAAGTAGTCTATGCTGGTTTGGTGGAGATCGGCGAGTTTGATCAACGCAGAGGTTGGCAAATCCAATTCTCCAGTCTCATACCTTGAGTAGGTGGTCTGGCTGACTTTCAACAGATCGGCTATTTCTTTCTGTGTCCAGTCTTTATCTTCTCGTAACGCTCTAATTCGTGCAAACATTCAGCATCACCCAAAGCTATCTTAGTGTATGCGGAAATTGCATATTGCTTTTTATGCGTTTTTCGCATAAATTTTAAAGGGAGAAATAACCAGTTGCGGGAGGCTGGCGGAGAATGAAAAGCGTATTGAAAGATCTGTACAACGGAGACCTGTGTCCGGTAGGTCAGATCGTGTCAAAGAATACCGCCTATCGGGAAATTGGACGCAGAATCTCGGAGGAGATGGGGGCGTGGAGGAAGCGGCTGACCGAGGACGAATACAAGCAGTTGGAGAAGCTGATCGAACTGCGCGTACAGACCATTGAAATGGATCTGGCTGCTTCGTTCGAGCATGGATTCAAGCTTGGGGCTTCGTTGATGATTGAGGTGATGTCCGATGACTGTTAAATAGGACTTCAACTAAAGTTGTTGGTGATAGCTCCTTCGGTTGTGTCTACGAACCAACGCGCGTGATATACTAATGTTGAAGGAGTGATTGCAGATGAACGAACTGCTTGACCCCCGAAATGACTTTTTGTTCAAACGCATCTTCGGCAGCGAAGAGAATCGGGATGTTCTGCTCGAATTTCTGAATAAAACCTTCCTGGAAGCCGACAGACCGCCTTTAACAGAAATCATTCTGCTGAATCCTTATACGGAAAAGGACGCTCCTCGAGACAAACAGTCCATATTAGATATTCGGGGCAAAACGGCAGACGGAGAGCTTATTAATGTTGAGATGCAGCTTTTTAACAAGTACGATACCGAAAAGCGGACAATGTTCTACTGGAGCAAGTTATACAGTGGACAGCTTCAAGAGGGCCAGTCTTATAAAAAATTAAAGAAATGCGTAACCATAAATATTCTGAATTATTCGTTTTTACCGAATCGCCAGTATCATAACGTGCCCAAGCTTGACAATCATGCTGCTCCTGTGGAGAGTGGTGGGTTGGTCAACTGGTTGCTCTTCTTGAAGGGGATCGATAAATCCAACTGGGAGGTGCTGACCATGAACGAGCCCGTATTGAAAAAAGCAATGACTACGCTGGAGTTCCTTAGTCAGGACGCCGAAGCCCGTCGATTGTATGAAGACAGACAGAAGTATCTGCACGATGAAGCTTCGATGATTGAGGGGGCGTTAGCTGAGGGTGAAGCTCGTGGAGAGGCGCGAGGTGAGGCACGTGGCGAGAAAAAGAAGGCTATCGAGATGACTAAAGAGCTACTTAAGCGCGGAGTGGATATCTCCATTATAGTGGAAGCGTCCGGATTGTCAGAGGCGGAAATCGTTGTTTTGAAAAAGGAAATCTGAACAGCCGTTGGCTGAAGGATCAGCCGGTGGACTAAAAGAAGCGTCGCAACCCTACTGGTATGCGGCGCTTTATTTCTTGATAGCTGGATAAGGTTCCTTGCGGTCTGTTCGATTCTACAAGTAGTCGTTGCTTCTTAATTCATTCGTCGAGCAGATGCATGAATTGCTGTTTAACCTCTGTGAAAAGTGAAGATTTTAGATGTCCAAATTTTTTAATAACAATTTGATTCGAGAACGTATATACTTTATCCGCACGGACAGCAGACGTAGCGCGCAATAGCCCTTCATCAAGATCAGCGGCAGTTATTTGTATCGTGTATGTCTTGCTGGTCAAATTGGAAGTAATCGCAGCTACAACAAGATCAGATTGTATTTTATTGTAGTTGGTGTTAGACAAGACAAGAACGGGACGCTGTTTGGTTGCAGACAAGTCACTATATGGAAAAGGGATCAGTACAATATCTCCTTGTCTATACATTGTTCCAAACCTCATCGTCCACTGAGTTATTCCAGAATTCCATGCTGGTCAGGCTGGCGTGTTCGAGATTTTTTAATGCTTCGCGTTCTCGTTTTGTGTTCAGGTATCCAATGAAATCGGCAACTTCAATGGCGTCCTGCTCAGGTATATGGTCAATGATGCGCTTCAATTCTTCTCTGTTAATGCTCACAATATCACGTCCTTTCGGAAGAGGTACCTTTATTGTATCACAAAGCATCTCTTTTTCAGAAAGACTGCTGTTGCCCTTTCTGGTGGCAACTAAATTGCTTTACTGACATGCGAAGTTCTCAGAGCAATATGTTGACCCTGCTTACCCGACACACCTCAAGGCAAGTATAGAGAATAAGTACCGAAGTGGAATTGCCGCATTTGCTTCTGTATACTTTTTGTGGAGAACATCTTTCGGATTTGAGGGATAGAAATGAAAAGTATTGCAGTGTTTTGCGGCTCCAGTATGGGGGCTTTGCCTTCCTATAGGGAAGGTGCGGTTGAACTGGGAAAGGAACTGGCCCGGCAGGGAATTACGCTCGTCTACGGAGGGGCAAGCGTGGGCATTATGGGGACGGTCGCGGATGCCGTGCTGGAAGCGGGAGGCAAGGCGATCGGCGTGCTTCCGAAAATGCTGGAGGACAGGGAGATCGCCCACCGCGGCTTGACGGAGCTTATCGTCGTGAACTCCATGCACGAAAGAAAAACGAAAATGTCCGATCTGGCGGACGGATTTATCGCTTTGCCCGGCGGCCCGGGAACGATGGAAGAGTTTTTCGAGGTTTTCACTTGGGGACAGTTGGGGCTTCACGGGAAGCCTTGCGGCATTTTGAACATCGATCGGTATTTCGACTTGTTGCTGGCGTTTTTCGGGCATATGAACGAGCAGCAGTTTCTTCAGGACAAATATGCATCCATGGTTCTCTCCGATTCCAGCCCAGCGGGCCTGCTGGGCAAGTTCCGCGCTTATCAACCGCCTTCCGTGAAAACGTACATTAAAGAAGGACAAACCTAAGAACATATAAAGAAGAGGAGTCCGTGAAACTCTTAGGCTTCACGGACTCCTCTTCTTTATTAGGGCAACGATTGAGACAACAGGCTACCCGATACGGAGAGGACCCGTTCCGCAAGAGAGCGGTTCGAGAATGGGGATGTACATACGCCATTGGGGTCTTGCCCGCATTATGTTAAGATAGGAGAATAGGATTAGCTTCCGAGAACAGGGAGGCGTTGCAGGCTATGTTGGGTAAAATTCTGGTCGTCGACGATGAACGGCCGATTGCGGATATTTTGAAGTTTAATTTGGAGAAGGAAGGCTACGAGGTCGTGTGCGCCTTCGACGGAGAAGCGGCGGTTCGGCTGGCGTTCGAGGAGGAGCCGGATCTGATTCTGCTCGACCTGATGCTGCCGATCAAGGACGGCATGGACGTCTGTCGGGAAGTGCGGACGAGACTGTCCACCCCGATCATCATGCTGACGGCCAAGGACAACGAGATCGACAAGGTGCTCGGACTGGAGCTCGGCGCCGACGATTACGTGACGAAGCCGTTCGGAACGCGGGAGCTGCTCGCCAGGGTGAAAGCCCACTTGCGCCGGCAGCGCAAGGTGGAGACGCCCCGGTCGGACGAAGAAGCGCAGCAGGAGGCCGAGCGTCAGGGCATCCGGCTGTTCAATTTGTTTATCGATACGGATATGTATGTGGTCTATAAGAACAATCAGCCTCTCGATCTGACCCATCGGGAATTCGAGCTCGTTCATTACTTGGCGAAAAACAGCGGCAAGGTCATGACGCGCGAGCATTTGCTTCAGGCAGTATGGGGCTTCGAATATTTCGGCGACGTGCGCACGGTGGACGTGACGATTCGCCGTCTTCGGGAGAAGCTCGAGGACGATCCGAGCCGCCCGGAGATCATTCTGACCCGGCGCGGGCTGGGCTACTTGGTGCGTAATCCGAAGATGGCGGGCGGTTATTACGGATGAGAGGCGTTCGCTTTTTCCGCAGCATTCAGATTAAGCTGATTATGATGGTGCTGCTGCTCATTCTGATCGCGGTTCAACTGATCGGGGTGTACTTCATCAGCACGATGAAAACTTCGCTGATCAACTCGTTCTCCAGCAACCTGAACGATCAGGCGAATTTGCTGACGACGATGCTCTCCTCTTCGAATTCGAACAACGAAGCGAGCCTGCAGGCGGGAGCGGAGGGGACGCTGAGCGATCTGGTCAGCAACTTCTTCACCAACAGCGGGGCCGAGGTGCAAGTGCTGGACGCCGGCGGCAAAGTGCTGGCCACCTCCAACAACACTCAATCCTATATCGGGAGAAAAAATACATCCCTGCTCGTCAGCCGGGCGCTTCAGGGCGTCCGGGACAACGAGGAAGAGATCATCGACGAGAACAACGTCCGCAACAAGGTCATCGCCAAGCCGATTTTCAGCGGCGATAAAATCGTCGGAGCGGTCTACATCGTCGCTTCGATGAACGACCTGTACCAGACGATGGAAAATATCAACCGAATCTTCGTCTCGGCGACGCTGATCGCGCTCGGATTGACGGCGGTGCTGGGCGTGCTGCTGGCTGGAACGATTACGTCGCCGATCAAGGCGCTGACCCGCCAAGCGGGGGCGGTGGCGGAAGGGCGATTCAACGAGCGGGTGCCGGTGTTTGGGAGAGACGAGATCGGCCAGCTCAGCGTCGCCTTTAACGAGATGACCGACCGGCTGAGCGACGCCCTGGCGGTAAACGAAGAAGAGAAGGAGAAGCTGGCGTCGATTCTCTCCAACATGAGCGACGGCGTGCTTGCCACCGATGAAGTCGGCAGCGTCATCGTCACCAACCGCCGGGCGCGGGCGATGCTCGGTCTGCGGGAGCCGAGGGACGGGATTACGCTGTCCGAGGCGCTCGGCATCGCGAAAGAACCGATCGCGGAGACGCTGCAGGGCCGGGAATCGTCCATGCTGCTGCACCGCGAGACGGACGATGGCACGGAGGACCAGATCTACCGGGTGACGCTGACGCCGATCCGGCGGAGAGACAGAGGCGTAGCCGGAGCAATTGCGGTGCTCCAGGACGTCACCGAGGCGGAGAAGCTCGAGCAGTCGCGGCGGGAGTTCGTCGCGAACGTCTCCCACGAGCTGAGAACGCCGCTGACGACGATCAAGAGCTACGCGGAAGCGCTGGACGACGGGGCTCTGGACGAGCCGCCGCTGGCCGATCGGTTCGTCGGCGTCATTCGCAGCGAGACGGAGCGGATGATCCGGCTCGTTACCGACCTGCTCCATCTGTCCCGGTTCGATTCCCGCCGCAACCAGCTGCTGCGCCAGCACGTCGATCTGCTCGAGATGCTCGAGGAGGTCGTCGACCGGTTCTCTTTCCAACTCCGTCAGAAAGCCATCACCGTATCGGTGAAGGTCGAGGAGACGCGCAAGGTCGCTCTGTTGGATCGAGACGGCATCGACCAAGTGTTGGACAATCTCGTCTCCAATGCGATCAAATATACGTTGGACGGCGGCTCGATCGATATTACGGCCAGAACGAACGAATCGGGACAGCTGGCCATCGCGATCAAGGATACCGGGATCGGCATTCCGAAGAAGGATCTTCCTCGCATCTTCGAGAGGTTCTACCGTGTCGACAAGGCGCGTTCGCGAAATATGGGCGGCACGGGACTGGGGCTGTCGATTGCCCGGGAAATCGTGCGTGCGCACGGGGGCTCAATGACGATCGACTCCGAGATGAACGTCGGTACCGTCGTGACCGTGCTGCTGCCGATCGTGCCGGAAGGAAGTGAGAGCGCATGATCGAGAAGGGCAAATCCGTATTGCTGTTTCTGCTCGTCGTCATGAGCCTGTACCAGAGCTATTTGTTGGCCTACAGCAAGCCCTTCATGGAGGCGAAGGTGAAGACCGAGCTGAACTATGTGAAGACCGAGCCTCTCGGCACGGAGCTGGAGGTCAGAGACCTGATCTTCCCCGAACAGCTTGTCGTTCACCTGGGAGAAGACAGGCACACGGTGTTCTACCCGAGCACCGTTCCGTATTACAATCTGATTTTGGAGAAGCTGCGCAGCCGTGAGTTCAAGAGCTTGCAGCGGGACTCGGTGAACGCGGTCGATTGGGATCAGATTGCCCGGGAAAATCAGGGCGTCGAGCTGCGTTTCGGTCGTGCGATTCCGTTTGAATTGCTGCAGCGGGTGTTCCGGATCGACGGAGATTTCCTGTTCTCCCGGGATTCGATCGACCGGATCTGGGTTTACACGAGCAAGCTAAGAGACGAAGTAAGGACGTACTTTTTCAGCTCGGACGGTCGCAACGTGTACGAAGCGCAGAAGGCGGATTTGACCGTTGGCGACGTCGAAGGCTATGTCGGTTTCGGGCAGTACTGGGACCCCTACGTCATCTACGGTGAAGAGATATACATTCCGGAGAAGCCGATTTCCCGAATGCTGGCCATGGATGTGCCATACGATCGCTATACCGCGGAGCAGATGCAGGACAATCTGTTCTTTGACGCCAGCAGCGTGCGGGCGATCCCGAGCGGTACGTTCTACAACGATGCCAAACGGGCGATGAAGATCGAGCAGGGCGGCACCTGGCTGTCCTACACGGACCCGGTCGCTCCGACCGAAGGCGCCGACGAGCTCGTCGAGAACGTGATCGCCGCGGTCGGCTTCGTGAACCAGCACGGCGGCTGGAACTCCAAGCACGCGCTGGTTCAGGGGACCGACCCGGTCAAAGACAACGCAAATATCCGGTTTCAGCAATATTATCGGGACGTTCCCGTCGTATCGGGACCGGCGATGAATTTCGGCTATATGCAGATGACGCTGCAGCGGGGGCAGGTCACCTCTTACGCCCGTTCGCTGGTTCTGCTCGATCAGGAAGTGTCTAATAAGAAGATCAGGACGCTGCCCGCCGGCAGCGAGCTGCGCTCGATCCTGAAGAGCAGGGAGTCCGTGGGAGGGAAGATCGAGGCGGTATTCCCGGCCTTCCGCCCGGAAATGTTGGAGGACAAAGTCGTCCTCGTCCCGGTATGGGCCGTTCGATTGGCCGGCGGAGAAGTGGCGATCGCGGCAGATTCGACTGCGGCCGCGGCGACGAAGGACAAATAAACCAGGACAAGGCGAGGAAGGAGGACAGGGATGGACTGGAGACGGGCTAAGAGCGTGTTGATCGTATCTTTTCTGCTGCTCAATATCTTACTGGGTTATCAGCTGTGGATCGAATGGCGCGAGAGGCTGAACACGACGGTCAATTGGACGTCCCTTCCTCCGGAGACGATTCAGTTCATGCGGGAAAACAACATTCAAGTGGACGATAACGCCAAAATCCCGACCGAGACCCCGAACATGCGCGAGATCAGCTATACGTTCAAGCAGCGAGCGGAGCACGGTATTTCGAAGCGGAAGGAGATCGTATCCCCTCCGGAGACGCGCATCGTATTCGGCGAAGAGCTGTTTAAGGTATTGGGCGGAGTCATTCCGGAACTCGACAAGTACGCGCTCGACCAGCCCGGGAGCCGGGAGGGCTCCTACTTCGTCTTCAACCGGATGGAGGGCGGCTGGCCGATGTTCGATATCCACCTTACTTTGTTCTACAGCGAACAGAGAATACGCGCGTATACGCAGGACTTGATCGAGATCAAGCCGCTTGCCGGAGCCAAGGATCAGCAGGTGCTTCCGGCCGCCAAGGCTCTGGCCAAGGTGATCGAGAGAAATCTGCCGTCGGGATCGGTGATCAAGGAAGTTCGGCTCGGCTATCACGGGGAAATCTTCGATGAGTTGGAAGAGCAAGTTTCGACGCCGTCTTGGAGGGTTTTGCTGGAAAATGGCGAAGAAGTGTATTATGTGAACGCGATCAGCGCCGAAGTTACGGTGGAGAAAAGCGACGCGCCGGCCAATCCGTAGACGAACGAACCGAGGAGAAACGGCGTCAAGCCGGGGAGAGGAACAGAAAGCGATTATGGGACTTCGATTCACGGTGCTAGCCAGCGGGTCGACAGGCAATGCGACCGTCGTGTCCTCGGATGCGGCGAGCGTGTTGGTCGATGTCGGACTTAGCGGCAAGAAAATAGAAGAGTTGATGAGAGAAAGAGAGTTTTCCGGCCAGGAGCTCGACGCGATCTTCGTGACGCACGAGCATTCCGACCATATCCGGGGCTTGGGGGCTTTCGCGCGCAAGCATAAGCTTCCGATCTACGCCAATGAGAAAACCTGGGGAGCGATGAAGAAGTCGGTGGGCGACATTCCCGAAGAGAACCGGAGAGTTCTCCCGACCGACAGCGTCATGGAGATTGCCGATTTGCGGATCGAATCCTACGCCATCTCCCACGATGCGGCCGAGCCGGTCGGATACTGCTTCCAGGCCGGTGGAGCGAAGCTGAGCCTGGCGACGGATCTTGGCTATGTGAGCGACAAGGTGATGAGGCAGCTGCAGGATTCGGACGTTATGGTGCTCGAATCGAACCATGACGTCAACATGCTCCGCATGGGCCGATATCCGTGGAATACGAAACGGCGCATTCTCGGAGACATGGGCCACCTCTCCAACGAGGCGGCCGGCGAGGCGCTGTGCAGTCTATTGACCGGGAGGCTGAAGAGGGTCTATCTGGCGCATCTCAGCCAGGAGCACAACTTGATGGATTTAGCCAAACTGACCGTGAATACAGTATTAGAGAACAACGGATTTTTCTATCATAAGCATGAATTCGCGCTTTGCGATACATACTACGACCGCCCTACGCCATGGGATATCGTAGGATGAGCGCAGAATTATAATAGAAGCTGCCGGTTCAGCTCGGCCTCCATCTCGGAAGCCTTCTGCCGAATCTCCTCCGGCGTCAGAATGCCTTTGTCGACCAGAAGCTCAATCAGCGTGCTGAGAGCAAGAAGCTGCTTGTAGTTGTCGTGTTTCATCTCGGACACTTGCGAGGCAAGATCGAGGAAACGCCAGCCGAATTCCGCAGTTTTCATTGGATATCCTTCCTTTCTTTACATGTGAAAGATGAGGGGAAATCACTTGCTTGTCCTCATGGATTCTATTACTATTCTAGTCAAAACCTTAAGAAACATTCCTATTAAATTGGGTTTTGCATGATTAGATCGGCCGCGATTAGCTAGAATAGATAAGAGAAAGTTTGCAGCGGAGAGAGGGAGCGGACAGCTTCCCGAGAGAAGGACGGTGCATGGCCATGAGTTTGTTCAATGATGATTTCTATTCTACGCGAGTCAGGCGGCGCTCGCGGTACTGGCCGCGCTCCGGTTCGAGACCGGGAAGATTCCGTCCGGGATCGACGCTAAGGATCGCTCTGATCTCTTCGCTGACCAGCTCCGTCTTCGTAGCTGCGCTGTTCCTGGCATTCGGAAGCGGCAGAGGGAGCCCCGGGTCGGAAGCAAGGCCGGCGATCGTGGATGGGCAGTCGTACGTCGAGACGTCGGAGAGGATTATTTCCGCTTCCGAGAAAGTGAGGCCGGCCGTCGTCAGCATCATCAACTTGACGACCCAGGCGCTGGAGCTTCAGGAGGCCGGGGATTTCGAAGAAGGCGAGCTGCCGTACAATACGAGCATGGGCTCGGGCGTTATTTTCCAGAAGAAGAACGACAAAGCCTACATCATTACGAATGCGCATGTCATACAAGACGCGGGCGAAATTCAGGCCTTAATGGTTAACGGAGACCGGAAAAAAGCGAAGATCGTCGGGAAGGACATCATTACCGATCTGGCGGTGCTGGAAGTGAGCGCGGACGGGGTAGATTCGGTCGTGGAGCTGGGTCATTCGGATAAGCTTCGGGTCGGGGAGATGGTCATCGCGATCGGCAATCCGCTCGGCTTCGGAGATTCCCTCACGCAGGGGATCGTCTCTTCGACGAAACGGATCATTCCGGTGTCGATCAACCAGGACGGCAATTACGATTGGGAGCAGGAAGTCATCCAGACGGACGCTGCGATTAATCAAGGCAACAGCGGCGGAGCTCTGGTCGACTTGAACGGCAGGCTGGTCGGGATCAACAGCATGAAAGTAGCCGACAGAGGAGTCGAAGGCATCGGCTTCGCGATTCCGATCGATCAGGCTCTTCCCGTGCTGAACGCTCTGATGGATAAAGGCAAAGTGTCGCGACCTTACATGGGCGTATACACGATGAATCTGGGCCTGTATTTGGACGGTCTGGAGATGAGAGGCTTGGACGATCCGGAAGAGGAAGAATGGCCGGAGGATGCCGATGAATCGGACGGAGAGGCGCTCGAGCCTGCCGAACCGGTCGTCCCGGACGGAGTGAGCAAGGGCGTGATCGTACTGGAGTCCGTAGGTCCGTCGCTTGACGCGGGGCTGAAGTTCAACGATATTATCGTGGCGCTGGACGGCACGGCGATCGGAAGCACGCTGGATCTTCGCAAATACTTGTATAACTCGAAGAAAATCGGGGAATCGATGAAAGTAACCTATTATCGGGATGGCAAGAAGCAGACGCTGGACGTGAAGCTTGCGGAGAAAGCGAATGAGCAAGAATAGCGCCGACGGGAATACGAAGCAGATGTTGCAGACTGGAAGGGATTAACGGAATGTATTGCGTATGCCGCGAGCATGTGGAATTGGCGATCGATAAATTCGTGGATGAATACGAGGACGCGCCGGATCTGGTGAATTTGCAGACGACGGCGTTCTCGGCCTGGACTCCGCCCCAGCATTGCGAGTGGTGCGGCAATCCGGCGGAAATTTTAATCGTATAGCTCTTGTCCGTCCGACTTTGGTTTTCGGCCGGGCTGGAAGAGACGCTTCTGCTGCTTGTTGGCAGGGGCGTCTTTTTTGATGTATTATACTGCGTGCTTGGTCAGGAGGCGCTTTTGCGCTCGCGCAGCATCCCGTACTCGTTCAACGTGTAGATCGTCGTGCAGGCGCCGAGGATCAGCTTACTGAGCGCTTCTATCTGATTGTGGCTGTTGTTGTTACGGAAACGATACTCGTAATAGTAGTAAAGCCGGTTCCAATTGGATACACGTTTACCGTAATACTTGCGAATGAAGGAGCGGGCTTTCCTATACATCATCAGCATGGCTCGCCTTACGATCGGCTGCTGCTGGGCCGAGCGCTTCTCGCGCACCCAGAAATCGAGCATCGGCGTACCCTCCGACTTGTGCATGGCAAGCCGAACCTTGCGCAGCAATCTGTCGGCCGTGCGCTGTTGGATTTGCAGCGTCCGGGCAAGCTTGCGCGCAGAGCAGCGCTGACCCGAAGCGACCCAATAGAGGGTGACCATCCAGTAGCGCAGAGGCAGCTTCGTGCGATGCATCAGCGTATTGGACGTAATGGAGGTTTGCGTCTTGCAGTTGGCGCATTCGTACACATTCCGCGTTTTGATCAAGCAGTACCGCATTTCTCCGCACTTGGTACAAATAAAACCGCGCGGCCAACGAGCGGCGAATAAATAGTCCCGACAGGACTGCTCGTTCGGAAACAATGCCATAAACTTGCGAATGGACGCCATCAAATCTCTCCTCCGCCAGAAGGATCGAACACTTGTTCTTATTTTCATCATACCAAACATTCGTTCTCATTTCAACTCAAATTTGCGAATAAATAGGAATTTTCACAATTTTTCTATCGGCGTGAACGTCTTTGTATCTCAAAATCGGCTTACCTGAGTGAATGGCAGATAGGAGGGCGCTCGGTGCTTCGCTGCATGACGGCGCTCGGTGCTTCGCTGCATGACGGCGGGTCGGTCGACCACATGATCGGAGGGGGGATGGAGATTATCGTGGACTGGCTGCAGGCACCAAAGCATCATAGATTTCGAGGAGTGGCGATAGGCACGAATGAAGCGAAGATTCGTAGAACAGCTATAGGCACGAATAAGGCGAAGATCCCGTGAGGCGGATTTAGAGGTATGAATGGGTGGAAATTGTAGGCTGGTCACAGGCACTGGTGCATCATAGACTTCGTGTCGGTGATAAGCATGAATGGGGAGTAGGACAGACCTGAAAAGGGTTCAAAGCGGGTGAAATGCGGCAGCAATAGGTATCTGCAGATGACTCAGGCAGGATGAAAGTGAGATATGCAGACGGATAAAACCAGTAAAAATATGGAAGAAAATAATGGGGGAGGGGCTGGAGAAAAAAGAAAAGAGCGGGAACGGTAATTCAAATGGGGATGCGCCGACGATTGAGACAAGACATAAACAGTATTGATAATCGTTCTCAATATGATAAACTGATCACGAAATCGTATTAGCGAAACAACCGTCTGCGGGAGGTACGAAAATGAATTTGCACAGTCATGTTATGGCGTGGAATTATGCGGCTCTCCAGTTAAATAGCGTCGGGAAGTTTGTTGTGCGTCCGAGGGAAAAAGTGAGCGGGTATCGGCTGCCCGCGGGGGCGTTTCTATACGTTTCTTGCGGCAGGGCGAAGGTAAGGATCGACGACACGGAGTTTGAAGCGGACAGGGATTTCGTCTGTCATGCCGGCCGGGACTCCATTCTTCATATCGCGCAGGCCTCGCAGATTTTCGAATATTATCTGATCGGATATCAGGCGATCGACGCCGATCCGTGCAGCGGTCAACCGTCTCCGCTGCGCTGGCCCGGAGATCCGTTCAAGGAGCAGTATGGATTTATGCCGCGCACCGCGATACCGCTGCGCCAGAAAGTCGAGCAGATGCACAGGCAATGGCAGCGAGCGGGGACGCTGGAGCAGTTTCACGCCAAAGCGCTGTTTCATCAATTCGTATACGAGGTGCTTGGGGAGCTGTTGGAGGCGGGAAGGGCGGCGGAGACGACGGACCTCGTAAACCTGGCCGTTCGGCATATCGGCGCCCACTACGCCGAGCCGCTGACGCTGGAGTCTCTCGCCTCGACGCTGAACTGTACGGGCAGGCAGCTGCAGCGGCTGTTCAAGGCCAAGCTGCTGATCGGACCGATCGAATACTTGATTCAGCTTCGAATGGATAAAGCGAAGGCGCTGCTCCGACAGACGGACGTCCCGCTTAAGCAGATCGCGGAGGCGGTAGGCTACGAGGACGGCTACCACTTCAGCCGTATGTTCAAGAAGCACGCGGGCGTATCTCCCGGCCTGTACAGAGAGCAGGACCGATCTGCGGCGGGGGAGCGTCGTCGCCATTTCCCATCCCGGCCGTCGCGAAACGCCATTGCCGCCCCGGAGCCGCAGGGCTATAGTAATTTTGGAAGCAGCTTAGGCAAGCATCGGGTGATTCCGCACTTAAGAGGAGAATTGGTTCTGACGCGCAAGCCGATAAGAATCGCCGTTCTCGACTATCAATATATCGACCATCTGGCGGCGCTTGGCGAGGTTCCTGTCGGCAGCGTCATCGGCACGAGCGATAACTCGGCTTTTCCCGCCTATCTGGCGGATCGGCTGAGCGACGTTAAAGTGCTCGGCACGAAGGAGATGCCCGATCTCGAAGCGATTATCGCATCCAAGCCGGACTTGATCATCTGCACGAGGTTCCAGGAGGAGCTGTACGACAGGCTGTCCATGATCGCGCCGACGCTCATGTTCGATCGGAACGAGGATTGGCGCTTCACGCTGCTGAAGATCGGCAGAATCGTCGGCAAGACGAGAGAGGCGAGACGGCTGATCGACCGGTACCGGAAAAAGCTCGAGAAGCTGCAAGCGGCGCTGGCCAGCCATTTGGCAGGCAAGACCGTCGCTCTGGTGCGGCCGCGCGACCGAATCATTCGCTTGCACACGACGGCGCACCGCACGGCGGAGCTGCTGTATCGAGACTTGGGCTTGGCCGCGCCGGGAATGACCGTCGGAGCGGGGAATACGAGCCTCCCGATCTCGCTGGAGACACTGCCGAATTTGCATGCGGACCATCTGTTCGTGCTTGAGGACGATTCGAATCTGCAGTTGGCGGAAGAATTTCGAAGCACGCCGATCTGGCGGGAGCTGGAGGCGGTGCGGGGGAATCGGGTATACACCGCGAATACGACGCTGTGGGTCGGCTACTACGGACCGATCGCCATTGGCCGGGTTCTGGACGAAGTCGCCAAGGCATTGCTCAGACCGGCGACATAATTGAATACGAAGACAACAGGAAGGGGGCGACAACGGATAACGACGACGCCTCCTTTTTTTGTATGAACCGACGGATGCGAGGGGGAGAGCATGGGAGAAGCCAAAGTAAGGTTGATCATCGATTCCGCTCCGCGGGACGGCTCGAATCTGGGGAAGCTGATCGAATTGCACCGCATGGTGGTGGAACAGACGATGCGTCTCAACATCAACGAGTACGTCAGAATCACTTGGGAGCTGGACGGAGCGGAGAGCCGGGAAGCGCCGCCGGGAGAGGCGACGGGATGGCTGCGAAATCAGGGCGGAGCGGGAGATTTGCAGCGGAATCAGAGCAACCCGATGAGCGCGCTTAGCGGCCGACAGAGGCAGATTGCGGACATGTTGTGCGCGCACTATTCGATCAAGAGGATTTCAAGCGAGCTGTTCGTCAGCGTCAACACGGTCAAGAAGCATATTCAGAACATGAAGAGGGCGTTGAAGGTCGAGTCGTCCGGGGCCGATTTTATTTATTTGCTAAATCGATTGATGCAAGGGGGAACGTTGACGGAAACAGAGCTTACTCCAAATGAATAGTCCATATTATCCGATCGGAGAATTTACGGAACCTGTCCGCGTTGCTAATCTATATTTAGGCATATTGATAATGATTATCATTATCAAAATAAAAGGGCGATTTCCGGAGACGACGGGGAAGCCCCGGATAATCGCGAACATGCCTGAGGAGGATGGGAGAACGTGAAAGGATCCGTAACAGAGAAGTCGAGGAACGATCGCTATCTCGAAAGTCAGGCCGCACGGGAATCCAACGCCAGATCTTACCCCAGGAGAATTCCGATCGCCATTCAGGAAGCGGAGGGAGTTTACGTTAAAGACATGGACGGCAGGACGTATTACGACTGTCTTGCCGGAGCCGGGACGCTGGCGCTCGGCCACAACCATCCCGTCGTCCTGGAAGCGGTCCGGGAGATGCTCGACCAGAAGCGGCCGATGCATACGCTGGACTTGACGACCCCGGTCAAGGAGGCCTTCGTGGACGAACTGTTCGCGAGCCTGCCGGAGGAGTTCGCCAAGGATGCGCGCATTCAGTTTTGCGGACCGACGGGAGGGGATGCCGTCGAGGCGGCGATCAAGCTCGTCAAGACGGCGACCGGCCGTCGCAGCATTCTCTCTTTTCAAGGAGGGTATCACGGCTCTACGCACGCGGCGATGAGTTTGAGCGGAACGCTCGGACAGAAGGGGAACGTGCAGGGACTTATTCCCGACGTTCATTTTCTTCCGTACCCGTATTCCTACCGCTGTCCGTTCGGTGTCGGCGGAGAGGAGACGCACCGGATTTCCAGCCGATACGTCGAGCAGCTGTTGAGAGATCCCGAGAGCGGCATCGTGCCGCCTTGCGGAATGATTTTCGAAGCGGTGCAGGGTGAGGGAGGATCGATCCCCGCGCCGGTGGAGTGGATTCGCGAGATGCGGCGGATTACGCAGGAACGGGACATTCCGCTGCTTATCGACGAAGTGCAGACCGGGTTCGGCCGTACCGGCAAAATGTTCGCTTTCGAGCATGCCGGAATCATCCCGGACGTGCTGATTCTGTCCAAGGCGATCGGCGGAAGCCTGCCGCTGTCGGTCGTTGTCTATCGCAGCAAGTTCGACGTCTGGAAGCCGGCGGCGCACATCGGGACGTTCCGCGGCAACCAGTTGGCCATGGCGGCGGGACTGGCGACGCTGCGCTACATTAAGGCGAACGATCTTCCGGGTCATGCGGAGCGAGTGGGCGCTCGTCTGAGAGAGCGCCTGGAGGAGCTGCAAAGCCGCGTCGTCCAGATCGGCGACGTGCGCGGCCGGGGCCTGATGCTCGGCGTAGAGATCGTCGATGCCGGGAAAGAAGCGGATCGGCTGGGGCACAGCCCGGCGAATCCGCAACTGGCCAGCCGCATTCAGCGGGAATGTTTGCGGCGGGGACTTATTCTGGAGGTCGGCGGTCGCCATTCCGCCGTTATGCGTTTTCTGCCTCCGCTGATTGTAACGGAGACGGACATCGACGAGATCGCCCGCATTTTCGGCGAGGCCGTACACGCGGCCTGCGCGGCGGAGTGAACGGGGGAGGAGGCGGGGACTATGCTGCAGACGGAACAAAGGAAGCTGTCGGGAAAGGGGCCGCATACGGGACAGAGAAAGCTGTCGGGGAAGGTGCTGCTGGCGGAACAGAGAGCCTCTGTAAGCGCGAGCGATCTGGCGCAGCGCGCGACCGTGAGGGCGCTGCTGAATTGCTATTTCCGAGAGAACGGAATCGCCGACCCCAGGACGAAAGATTCGGAAAAAATGGGGCTGTCGGAGCCGGGAGATACGTTCGCGGTTTCTCTGGACTTGGACGGCGGGGCAACGACGGTCGAAGGGACGCTCGTATACGTCTCCCGAATTGGGCAGCACGATTATGGAGCCGTATTCGAGGAGATACGGCAGGACGGCTCGCGCCGCGAGCTAGGCTGCGAGAGGCTGATCGCGCTGCTGCTTGAGGACGCAAGCCGGACCGTCCCGCTGGAGCGGCGGGCGGCCAATCTTGCCGCGGTCAGGGAACGCGCCGAGAGCAGCTTGCGGAACATGGGCCGCTACATCGATCGGGCAAGACAGCGGGAGGGCGCGGCGGATGCGCCGCTCGACTTTATCCGGTCGGAGCAATCGCTTCTGTACGGACATCCGTTTCATCCTTATCCGAAAAGCTCGGAGGGCTTCGCCGAGGACGAGCTTGAGCGGTACAGCCCCGAGCTGGGGGCATCGTTCCAGCTCGGTTATGCGGCCGTCCACCGGCGCTATGTCAGCGAGGAGTGGGCGGGGGAGGAGAGGCAAGCTCCTCCGGCCGATGCGGATGAGCGGGCCAGGGAGAGACTGGGGGGCAAGGCGGACGAATATGCGCTGCTTCCGATGCATCCGTGGCAGCTTGCCTTTCTCCTGCGGCAGCCGGAACTTCAGGGGCTGATCGGCCGCTCCGAGATCGTCGACTTGGGCCCGGCGGGCCCGCTCGTCTATCCGACCTCGTCGGTAAGGACGGTATGGAGCCCGGGTACGGGAGACGGCTACAAGCTGCCGCTGCACGTGAGGATCACCAATCTCGTGCGGGACAATACGCCAGAGCAGGCGAGGCGAACGCTCGACGCGGCCAAGATCGTGCGGCGGCTTGACGGCGAATCAGCCGGAGAAGGGTTCGCCATACTGGCCGAGATCGGCTGCAGCCAGGTCTCTTTTGGAACGGGGGAGGCTGCGCAGTGGTCCTCATGCTTCACGGTGATTCACAGACCGCTGCGTCTGCCGAGAGAGACGACGTTCGTGCTGGCCTCCTTGTTGGAGCCCTATCCAGGAGAGACCGTGCCGAAGCTGGTCGGAGCCATCTTGGACGGTTCGGGAGGAACGCTTCCCGATTGGTCCGAGTGGCTGGAACGCTATCTGAGCCTGTCTCTGCTGCCGCTGCTTCGTCTTGCGGCGGAGCAGGGCGTCGGCTTCGAGGCTCATCTGCAAAACTCGCTGCTGACCTTGAAGAACGGCTGGCCCGACCGCTTCTACGTTCGCGATCTCGAAGGGGTCAGCGTCGACCGCCGGAAGGCGGCCGAAGCGGGCTGGATCGGGAGCCTGGTGGACGAGAGCAGTCCGGTGCTGTACGAGGAAGCCGTGGTCTGGCATCGCACGAAATACTATTTTATTGTCAATCATCTCGGCTCGCTTATTCATGCGATTGCCGCCTATGCCCGAGAGGATGAGCGGCGCTATTGGGGCATCGTTAACCGCTTGCTCGGCAGAGAGCGGCAGCAATCGTCGGGCAGGCTGAGCGAGCTGATCGACGATTTGCTCGGCGGCGACACTCTTCCGGCCAAAGCCAATCTTAAGAGCTGCATGGCGGGCCGTGGAGAAACGCCGCTATTCGTACCTATTCCAAACCCCATCAAGGGAGACGCGCATACATGATTGAAAAGTCGGCATTCACCCCCGCGGAAGCGGAAGTTCTCTCGCAAAGTTTCGGCATGCTCACCGGCAGTCCGCCGGATTCGTCCGAACGCATTCCATGTCTCGATCTGCTGGACGAGGCTCGATGCGCGGCTTATCTGGACCGGCTGGCGGAGACGCTGCCGTCGCCTTCCCGCCTGATCGCGGCCTCGCAGTTTGCGAAGAGGTACGCTTTCGTCGCGGCGGTTCCAGCGCTGTATGCCATGACGGCGTACGGCAAGGGGGTGGATCTGGCGATCGAAAGCTGTTCACTGGACGCGTCGCCGGCCCGGATCGGGCAAGTCAGGCTGCTGGCGTCGGACGTCTCGGTCACGACTCCGAGGGCGGGGATGCGTGAGCGATGGCGTGAGGAATTAATCGCGAGGCTGTTCGCCGAACATATCGCGAGAATATGGAGAACCGTATCGAAGGCCGCAAACATTCCTCTGCCTATTTTGTGGGAGAACGCGGCGGTCCGGGTGTATTCGCTGTACGAAAAAAGAATTTCCGGCGAGGCCTGCGCCTGTGCCGATTACGATTATTTGATTCGCGGCGCGCCGGGGAAAGCGTTCGGGGAGCGGACGAATCCGCTGGAGCGGTTTTACGGGGGACGGCGGTCGTCCGCGGTAGAGGCATCTCCGAGAGGTTCCACGTCCGTGGCGTCGTCCGCGACCGCGGCTTCCCAGGGAGCGCCCGGGACCGCGCCGTCTTCGGGAGCGCCGGCCATACGCATTCGGAGAACGTGCTGCTTCTACTACCAGGCGGCTCCGGATGCGGAATATTGCGACGCCTGTCCGAAAATTCCCCGGTAGCCTCCGGCCTGCATAGCAATCTATCGGAAAGGAACGTGCCGTCCCGGTGGAAAAGTGGAAACGCAACCTGTTCATTCTGTACGCGGGCCAGTTTCTGGCCATGGCTTCCACGAGCTGCGTCGCTCCGTTCCTGCCGCTTTATTTGCAGGAGATGGGGCTGACCGACCCGGGACAAGTGCGCCTATGGACGGGAATCATCTATGGCTCGAACCTGCTGACGGCATTCCTGTTCGCCCCGATCTGGGGCAGGCTGGCCGACCGTTACGGCCGCAGGCCGATGCTGATTCGCTCAGGGATCGGGATGGCGATCACGATTACGCTTATGAGCTTCGCGGCGGCACCCGTTCATCTGCTGCTGCTCAGGCTAGTCAACGGGGTGGTGTCGGGCTTCAGCCCTTCCGCCATCGCGCTGGTCGCGACCACTACGCCCAAGGAACATAGCGGGTACGCGCTGGGCGTCCTGCACTCGGGGGCGGTCGCGGGCACGATGATCGGGCCGCTGCTGGGCGGGATCATGGCCGATCGCTTCGGCTTCAGCGCCGTTTTTCTGTATCTGGGCATCAGTATTTTTATCGCATCGTTGATCGTGATCTTCTGGGTTAAAGAGAGCTTCGAGAAAAAAGAAGTCAAGACGAGGACACCGTTCTTCCAGGACTTCCGGACGATCGTCGGCCGCAAGCCGGTCTCTTCGCTGCTTGTCTCGGCGGCGGCAATCCGCATGGCGATGGTGGGCACGCTGCCCTTCATTCCGCTGTACGTGCAGCAGCTGGCGCCGGGGGCGAACAATCTCGTGCTGCTGGCCGGCATCACCACGGCGGCGATGGGCGTGGGCAACATGATCACGGCGCCGCAGCTCGGCAAGCTGGGAGACCGGTTCGGTTCGCGTTACGTTCTGGTCGGAGCGGCGAGCGGGGCGGTTCTGTTCCTGATTCCGCAAGCGTTCGTGCAGGAGCTGTGGCAGCTGATCGCGCTGCGCGCGCTGACCGGAGCTTGTCTGGGCGGCATGATGCCGTCGGTCAACGCTCTCATGCGCCATTATGCCCCGCCGGGGATGGAGAGCAGCGCATACGGCTACTTGAACTGCGCGCTGTTCCTCGGAGGAATGGTCGGATCGGTCGGGATGGGCGCCGTCTCGTCGCAGTTCGGATTGCCGATGATTTTCGTCGGCTCCGCTCTTCTGTTGCTGATGAATAACGTCTGGATGAAATATACCGTTCTGAAACAAGAAACGAACCGAATGGAGCTGAGTGCAGGTGCACACGTTGGACAAAACGGAAGAGACCGAACGGATTCCGGTCTTCCACGCTGAACATTACGCCGAGGTCGAGCAGAGGGTGCTTTGCCAACTGATCGAGGCGGCTTTATACGAAGGGATTGCGCAATATTCTTTCGAGCCGCGGTCCGAGGGCGAACAGAGCGGAACGTATGCGATTCCCGGAATCGATTCGCGCGGCCTGCCCGTCGAATACGCATGCCGCGGCAGGCGCATGCTCAGCTTCGGCCGTCTTCGGGTGGAGCGAGGCTCGGTCGTCCGCAGAGGCGGCGAGGGCGAAACCCCGGCCGCATTGGCCGGATTCGCCGAAGAGGTGCTGGGCCGGGTCCGGAACACCGAGCAGCTCGTCCCGTTCATGGCGGAGCTGGAACGTACGCTGGCG
>Ga0065721_10005804_pt1 | contig 39810 bp, 34 predicted proteins | sample Mesricmetagenome_FD_59108 | JGI IMG/M metagenome (GOLD analysis project Ga0065721, IMG submission 59108) | Mesophilic microbial community from rice straw/compost enrichment Sample: eDNA_1 v2 (version 2) | ecosystem: Engineered > Solid waste > Grass > Composting > Bioreactor | place: USA: Davis... | reverse complement strand
CGACAGGAAGACGCCATGGGCGCCGAGACCCACCGCAAGACGGCGCACGCCGCGCCCGTGGAGCATGCGCGCCGCAGCCGTGAGACCCGCCTCGCCGTCGACCGGCAGCCCGGTGAGCGCGGCGAGCTCGTCGCGGTTCGGCGTCATCAGCGCGACGGGCACGCCCGCTGCGAGGATCGGCGCGAGGCGCGCCGCCTTGGCGACGGAGACCGGCTCCAGCGCCAGCGGGCGGCCATGGACGGCGGCAAGCCCGGCGAGACGTGCGAGCGCCGGCGGCGAAAGATTGGCATCGGCGACGACGAAGGCCGCTTCCCGGATTGCCTCCTCCCGCGCGGCGATGGCCGCCGGATCNAGCGCATCGAGGATGTGCATGGCGGCCACGGCGATGACCAGCTCCCCATCGGGGTCGAGCACCGCCGTGTAGCTGCCTGTGGGCAGGGCGGCGCGTAGGCAGAGCGACATGTCGACGCCCGCGGCACCCGTCTCGCGCCGGATGCGCTCGCCCGCGGCATCCTCGCCGAGGATGGTGAGGAGGCGCACGGCGGCCCCGCGGCGGGCGAGGCGCTCGGCGACGTTGCGGGCGACTCCTCCGCAGGCGACCGTCGTCGTGCCGGGATTGGACGTGCGCATCACCACCGGCCCGTCGGCCCGGCACTTCACGTCGAGATTGGCGCCGCCGGCGACGAGGATGGATGCGCCCTCAGTCACGGCCGGGCTCCCGCGGGGAGCGAGGGATCATGGCTTCGTCTCCAGCCTCGTTCGCCTCCTTTTCCNACGNCNGGCGCGGCCGGCGCAAGAGGGACCCGCCGCCTGTGGGGAACTGGCCTTTGTGGCGGCGTGAAGGCGCAAGGAGCGCCTGCGATGTTGCACGCGCCCGATCCTTATGTTAGGGCACCGGCGCCTTCCGGGCAGATCGTGTCTGTCCTCGCCATTTCCGTGTCCCGCGCGAAGGATCAGGCGCCGCCGAGGCAATCGGTGACGACCGTTGGTTCTTGAGAGCAAGAGAGAAGCCCTGTGGCTCAAGGCGGAACTATCATAGCAGGAGTTGCCGGGCGCTACGCCTCGGCGCTGTTCGACCTGGCCAAGGAAGCCGGCAGCCTCGACGCGGTCGAGGGCGACCTCAAGCGCTTCGATGCGCTCGTGGCCGGAAGCCCGGACCTTGCCCGCCTCGTGACGAGCCCCGCGTTCAGCGCGGAGGAGCAGGAACGGGGCGTCGCCGCCGTTCTCGCCAAGGCTGGTATCGGCGGGCTCGCCGCCAATTTCATCCGTCTCGTTGCGTCGAAACGTCGCCTCTTCGCGGTGCGTGACATGGTGCGTGCCTACAGCGCGCTCGTCGCCCGCGAGAAGGGCATCGTGCACGCCGAGGTCACCCTCGCCGAGGAGCCCTCGCAGAAGGCGCTCGACGAGATCAAGGCGGCGGTCAAGGCCGTTGCCGGGGGCGAGATCGCCCTCGACGTCAAGATTGATCCCGCCATTCTCGGCGGTCTCATCGTCAAGCTGGGCAGCCGCATGGTCGATGCGAGCCTTCGCTACAAACTGAATTCGATCCGTTTCGCCATGAAAGAGGTCGGCTGATGGACATCCGCGCCGCGGAAATTTCCGCAATCCTCAAGGAGCAGATCAAGAACTTCGGCTCCGAGGCCGAGGTCACCGAGGTCGGCCAGGTTCTGTCGGTCGGTGACGGTATCGCCCGTTGCTACGGTCTCGACAATGTTCAGGCCGGCGAGATGGTCGAGTTCGAGTCGGGCGTGCGCGGCATGGCCCTGAACCTCGAGGCCGACAACGTCGGCGTCGTCGTCTTCGGCTCCGACCGCGAGATCGCCGAAGGCCAGACGGTGAAGCGCACGGGCGCCATCGTGGACGTGCCGGTGGGCAAGGGCCTGCTCGGCCGCGTCGTCGACGCGCTCGGCAACCCGATCGACGGCAAGGGTCCGATCCAGGCCGACGAGCGCCGCCGCGTGGACGTGAAGGCGCCGGGCATCATCCCGCGCAAGTCCGTGCACGAGCCGATGGCGACCGGCCTCAAGTCGATCGACGCGCTCATCCCGATCGGCCGCGGCCAGCGCGAGCTGATCATCGGCGACCGCCAGACCGGCAAGACGGCGATCGCCCTCGACACCATCCTCAACCAGAAGCCGCTGCACGCGACCGGCGACGAGAGCCAGAAGCTCTACTGCGTCTATGTCGCCGTCGGCCAGAAGCGCTCCACCGTCGCCCAGTTCGTGAAGGTGCTGGAGGAGAACGGCGCGCTCGAATATTCGATCATCATCGCGGCCACCGCCTCCGACCCGGCGCCGATGCAGTTCCTGGCGCCGTTCTCTGGCTGCGCCATGGGCGAGTTCTTCCGCGACAACGGCATGCATGCCGTGATCGTCTACGACGACCTGTCCAAGCAGGCCGTCGCCTACCGTCAGATGTCGCTGCTGCTGCGCCGCCCGCCGGGCCGCGAGGCCTATCCCGGTGACGTGTTCTACCTCCACTCGCGCCTCCTCGAGCGCGCGGCGAAGATGAACGACGAGAACCGCAACGGCTCGCTCACCGCCCTGCCGGTCATCGAGACGCAGGCGAACGACGTGTCGGCCTACATCCCGACGAACGTCATCTCGATCACCGACGGCCAGATCTTCCTCGAGACCGACCTGTTCTACCAGGGCATCCGCCCGGCTGTGAACGTCGGCCTCTCGGTGTCGCGCGTCGGCTCCTCCGCCCAGACCAAGGCGATGAAGAAGGTCGCCGGCAAGATCAAGGGCGAGCTCGCGCAGTACCGCGAGATGGCGGCCTTCGCGCAGTTCGGCTCCGACCTCGACGCCACGACCCAGCGCCTGCTCAACCGCGGCGCGCGCCTCACCGAGCTCCTGAAGCAGCCGCAGTTCTCGCCGCTGAAGATGGAAGAGCAGGTCTGCGTGATCTACGCCGGCGTCAACGGCTACCTCGATCCGCTGCCGGTCAACCGGGTGCGCGACTTCGAGGAAGGGCTGCTCGGCGTCCTGCGCGCCAAGCACACCGACATCCTCGATGCGATCCGCACCTCGAAGGACCTGTCCGACGAGACGGCCGCCAAGCTCAAGGACGTCGTCGAGGCCTTCGCCAAGACGTTCGCCTGAGGGCGTCCGCTTGAGCCGCACCTGCCATCGCAGCAACGGGGAATAGGCGCTCGTCATGCCGAGCTTGAAGGATCTGCGCAACCGCATCGCCTCGGTGAAGGCGACGCAGAAGATCACCAAGGCCATGCAGATGGTGGCCGCGGCCAAGCTGCGCCGTGCCCAGACGGCGGCCGAGGCGGCCCGTCCCTATGCCGAGCGCATGGAGACGGTGCTGGCCAACCTCGCCTCGCGCATGACGGTGACGGAAGGCGCGCCGCGCCTTCTCGCCGGCACGGGCCGTGACCAGACGCATCTCTTGATCGTCTGCACGGCCGAGCGCGGCCTGTGCGGCGCCTTCAACAGCTCAATCGCACGACTTGCCCGCGACAAGGCCAACGCGCTGATGGCGCAGGGCAAGACGGTGAAGATCCTGTGCGTCGGCAAGAAGGGCTACGANATCCTGCGCCGGCAGTTCAGGGATCAGATCATCGAGCTCATCGAGCTGCGCTCGGTGCGCCAGATCGGCTTCGAGAACGCCGACGCCGTGGGCCGCAAGGTCCTGCAGATGTTCGACGCCGGCGAGTTCGACGTGGCGACGCTGTTCTACAGCAAGTTCAAGTCGGTGATCTCGCAGGTGCCGACGGCGCAGCAGATCATCCCGGCCGAGTTCGCCGGCGAGCAGAAGGAGGCGACCGGCCTCGATGCCGTCTACGAATACGAGCCGGGCGAGGAGGAGATCCTTGCGGCGCTCCTGCCGCGCAACGTCTCGGTGCAGATCTTCCGGGCGCTGCTCGAGAACGGCGCTTCCGAGCAGGGCGCGCGCATGTCCGCCATGGACAACGCGACGCGCAACGCCGGCGAAATGATCAAGAAGCAGACGCTGACCTACAACCGGACGCGTCAGGCGATGATCACCAAGGAACTCATCGAAATCATCTCGGGCGCCGAGGCTCTTTGAGGCCCCGCTCTGATCGGACCGTGAGGGTTTAGAAAATGGCGAACAAGGCGAGCGACAAGGCGGTCGGACGCATCACCCAGGTCATCGGCGCGGTGGTCGACGTTCAGTTCGACGGGCACCTGCCGGAGATCCTGAACGCTCTCGAGACGACGAACCAGGGCAACCGGCTCGTGCTCGAGGTGGCCCAGCAGCTCGGCGAGAACACCGTGCGCTGCATCGCGATGGACACCTCCGAGGGCCTCGTGCGCGGCCAGGAGGTGCGGGACACCGGCGCCCCGATCAAGGTGCCGGTCGGCGACGGCACGCTCGGCCGCATCATGAACGTCATCGGCGAGCCGGTGGACGAGGCCGGCCCCGTCCCGGCCGAGGACACGCGCGCCATCCACCAGCCGGCCCCGAGCTATGCCGAGCAGTCGACCGAGGCGCAGATCCTCGTCACGGGCATCAAGGTCATCGACCTGCTCGCCCCCTACGCCCGCGGCGGCAAGATCGGCCTCTTCGGCGGCGCCGGCGTCGGCAAGACGGTGCTCATCCAGGAGCTCATCAACAACGTCGCCAAGGCCCACGGCGGCTACTCGGTGTTCGCCGGCGTCGGCGAGCGCACCCGCGAGGGCAACGACCTCTACCACGAGATGATCGAATCGGGCGTGAACAAGGACCCGAAGGAGCACGGCGGCTCGACGGCCGGCTCCAAGTGCGCCCTCGTCTACGGCCAGATGAACGAGCCGCCCGGCGCCCGCGCCCGCGTCGCGCTCACCGGCCTCACCGTCGCCGAGCACTTCCGCGACAAGGGCCAGGACGTGCTGTTCTTCGTCGACAACATCTTCCGCTTCACGCAGGCGGGCTCCGAGGTGTCGGCGCTTCTCGGCCGCATCCCCTCGGCGGTGGGCTACCAGCCGACGCTCGCCACCGACATGGGCGCCCTGCAGGAGCGCATCACGACGACGACGAAGGGCTCGATCACCTCGGTGCAGGCCATCTACGTGCCGGCCGACGACCTGACCGACCCGGCGCCGGCGACCTCCTTCGCCCACCTCGACGCCACGACCGTGCTGTCGCGTGCCATCTCCGAGAAGGGCATCTACCCGGCGGTCGACCCGCTCGACTCGACCTCGCGCATGCTCGACCCGCGCATCGTCGGCGAGGAGCACTACCAGGTGGCCCGCCAGGTGCAGCAGATCCTCCAGCGCTACAAGTCGCTGCAGGACATCATCGCCATTCTCGGCATGGACGAGCTCTCGGAAGAGGACAAGCTGACGGTGGCCCGCGCCCGCAAGATCGAGCGCTTCCTGTCGCAGCCGTTCTTCGTCGCCGAGGTGTTCACCGGCGCGCCGGGCCAGCTTGTCGCCATCGAGGACACCATCAAGGGCTTCAAGGGCCTGTGCGACGGCGCCTATGACCACCTGCCGGAGGCCGCCTTCTACATGGTCGGCACCATCGAGCAGGCGGTCGAGAAGGCCAAGCGCCTCGCCGCCGAAGCCGCGTAAGCTTCAAGCGCCCGGCCGCGGCATCCGCCCCGGCCGGGCCTGACGGCCCCAAGGCCCCGGTTCCGGTTTCGGAGACAGAACGACATGGCGACCTTTACGTTCGAGCTCGTCTCGCCCGAGCGGCTTCTCTTCTCCGGCGAGGTCGAGAGCGTCGTCGTGCCCTCGAGCGAGGGCGAGATGACGGTGATGGCCGGCCACGCGCCGGTGATGGCCGTGCTCAAGCCCGGCGTCGTCGCCGTCAGCGAGGGCAAGGGCGCCGTGCGCCGCCTCTTCGTGCGCGGCGGCTTCGCCGATGTCGGCCCGGATGGGCTCACCATCCTCGCCGAGGTGGCGCTGCCGATGGAGGAGCTGGACGCCGAGACGCTCGCCCAACACGTCCGCGACGCCGAGGAAGACGTGGCCGATGCCAAGAGCGACGAGGCCCGCCAGGCGGCTGCCGAGCGCCTCTCCCAGCTGACCGAGCTGCGCGACGCGCTGGTGCACTGAGCACCCCGTCCAAACGCCTTCGAGGCCGCCCTTCGGGCGGCCTTTTGCATTGAGGCTTCCCGATGATCAGGCCTCGGACCGCAGCAGCCGGCGGATCACCTTGCCCGTCGTCGTCAGCGGCAGCTCGTCGCGAAAGGCGATCTCGCGCGGGTATTCGTGCGCCGACAGGCGCTCGCGCACGAAAGCCTTGATGTCGGCGACGAGCGCCTCGGACGGCGCGTAGCCGTCGCGCAGCACGATGAAGGCCTTGACGATCTCCGTGCGCACCGGGTCCGGCTTGCCGACGACGGCCGCGAGGGAGACAGCCTCGTGCTTGATGAGGCAATCCTCGATCTCGCCCGGGCCGATGCGGTAGCCGGCCGAAGTGATCACGTCGTCGTCGCGGCCAACGAAATGGATGTAGCCGTCGGCGTCCATGCTGCCCTGGTCGCCCGTCGTCATCCAGTCGCCGACGAACTTGTCGCGCGTCGCCTCCGGGCGGCGCCAGTATTCCAGGAACATCACGGGATCGGGCCGCAACACAGCGATCTGACCGAGCTCCCCCGGCTCGCAGCGGGTACCGTCCGGCCGGATGACCGCCACGGCGTGGCCCGGCACCGGCTTGCCGATAGCCCCGGCACGCGAGACGCCGATCGCGGCGCAGGAGGCGAGCACGAGGTTGCACTCGGTCTGGCCGTAGAACTCGTTGATGGTGAGCCCCAGCTCCTCACGCCCCCAGACGAAGGTCGCCTCGCCGAGTGCCTCCCCGCCCGAGGCGAGGGTGCGCAGGCCGAGGTCGAAGCGGGCGCCGGGCCGTGGCACGCTGCGCAGCATCCTGAGCGCCGTCGGCGGGATGAAGGCGTTGCGCACCTCGAGGCGCGCCATGAGGTGGAAGGCTTCTTCCGGGTCGAANTTCTCGAACTTGCGCGCCACCACCGGNACGCCGTGNTGCAGGCCCGGCAGCAGCACGTTGAGGAGGCCGCCGGCCCAGGCCCAGTCGGCCGGCGTCCANAGCCTGTCGCCCGGCNGGGGCAGGAACTCGTGCGGCATCTCCACNCCCGGCAGGTGNCCGAGCAGCACGCGATGGCCGTGCAGCGCGCCCTTGGGATTGCCGGTCGTGCCCGAGGTGTAGATCATCATGGCCGGATCGTCCGGCCCCGTGTCGCGCGGCACGAAATCCTCACCTTCCTCCGCGAGCATCTCGTCGAAGCCGATGGCCGTGCCGTCCGGCCCGTCGGTGCTGACGATGACGGCAAGATCGGGCAGCGGCACGTCGATGGCCTTGAGTGTCGCAAGGCCGGCGGCATTGGTGATGACGGCGCGCGCGCCAGCGTCCGCGAGGCGATAGCTCAGCGCGTCGACGCCGAAGAGCATGGCGAGCGGCAGGGCAATGGCGCCGAGCTTGTAGATGGCGATGTGGGCGATCGCCACCTGCTGCGACTGCGGCAGGAGGATCGCCACCCGGTCACCGGCCGCGATGCCGCGGCGGCCGAGCGCATGGGCGAGACGATTCGAGCGGCGCCGCAGGGCGTCGTAGGTCAGGGCCTCGACCGTGCCGTCGCGGGCGACCTCCAGGATGGCCGGCCGCTCGGGCTGCGCCGCCGCCCAGCGGTCGCAACAGTCGACGCCGATGTTGTAGCGCTCGGGAATACGCCATCGGAAGCCGGCAACGAGCGCGTCATAGTCGCGAATGTCGGGCAGCATCGGCACCCCTCGTGTGGGACGTGCCGTGTTTATAGGCAAAGCGCCGCAAAATCACCATGCCGGCTGCGGTTGCTGGACGATCAGGCGGCGAACTGCGAGCGCTGGGCCCAGCCCGTCATGCGTCGCTCCAGCCAGGCCATCACGGCGTAGATCATGATGCCGAGGACGGCGAGGGCTATGAGGGCGGCGAAGAGGAGCGGCACGTTGAAGTCGGCGCTGGCGCGCGCCATCAGGTTGCCGATGCCGTTGCGCGAGGCGTTGTACTCGGCGATCACCGAGCCGACATAGGCGAGCGTGATGGCCACCTTCAGCGAGCCGAAGAAATAGGGCAGCGAGCGCGGCACGCCCACCTTCAGCATGATGTCGAGCTTCCTCGCGCCGAGCGCCCTGAGCACGTCCTCCACCTCCGGCTCGATGGTGGCGAGGCCGGTCGCGACATTCACGACGATGGGGAAGAAGGAGATCATGAAGGCGGTGAGCACNGCCGGCAGCCAGCCGACGCCGAACCAGATGACGAGGATCGGCACCACCGCCACCTTGGGAATGGCATTGAAGCCGACGAGCAGCGGATAGAGCCCGGCATGGACGAAGCGCGAGGCGCCGAGCGCGAGCCCGAGCACGAGGCCGAAGACGATGGCGATGATGAAGCCGGCCGTGGTCATCCACAGCGTGTGGAAGGAGTGGAACAGCAACGGCCACCAATAGGCGATGGTCGCGTCGAGAATGTCGCTCGGCGCCGGCAGCACGTAGGAGGAGACGCGGAAGACGCGGCAGAACACCTCCCACAGCAGGAAGAAGCCGATTGTGCAGAGCCAGGGCGCCAGCATGAGCTGTCGCGCCTGCGACGCCCGGGCGCGCGCGGCGGCGTCACGCACGGCGCGCGCCTCGGCCTCGGCTGTAGCGGAGACGGTATCGGCCTCGGCGCTCATGCTGTCTTCCTCGCATCGGCGATGTGACCGCGCAGCTCGTGCACGATGTCGATGAACCCCTTGGTATAGGTGACCTCGAGGTCGCGCGGACGGGGAAAGTCGACCACGCGCTCGGCCACGATGCGGCCGGGGCGGGCGCTCATGCAGAAGATGCGGTCGGCGAGGAAGGTGGCCTCGCGCAGGTCGTGGGTGACGAGCACCACCGTCATCCGGCGCTCGGCGTGCAGGTCGCGGATCACGCACCAGAGTTCCTCGCGCGTGAAGGCGTCGAGCGCGCCGAAGGGCTCGTCGAGGAGGAGGAGCCGCGGCTCGTGGATGAGCGCCCGGCACAGGGAGGCGCGCTGCTGCATGCCGCCCGAGAGCTCCCACGGATATTTCCCGCCCTGGCCCTCGAGGCCGACCTGGGCGAGCAGGCGCTCGGCCTTGGCGACGTAGCTGCCGCGCTCGCGCTTGAGCCGGCTGCGGTGGGGTTCGACGATCTCGAGCGGCAGGAGCAGGTTCTCGAGCGTGGTGCGCCAGGGCAGCAGCGTCGGGTTCTGGAAGGCCATGCCGGCGATCCTCACCGGCTGCGTCACCGGCTCGCCACCGACGAGGATGGTGCCCGCACGCGGGAACTGCAGGCCTGTGGCAAGCTTCATCAGCGTGGACTTGCCGCAGCCGGACGGACCGACGACGGCGGCGAACTCCCCCTCCGCGATGGAGAGCGACAGGTGCTCGACGGCGGGAAAGCCGTCACCGCTGCCATAGGCGTGGGTGACGTCCTTCAGGGCGACGAAAGCATTCAAGCGGGTCACCTTTCCCTTGGCCCGGAGCCGGCCGCCGGGAGACGGCGGCCGGGCGAGGCGGACGACGCGACGGAACGGTCAGTCGATCATCCGCTCGGCGTGCGGGGGCAGGTAGGTGTCGACGAAGATCTCGCCGGCGACCGGCTTGTTCTTGAAGGTGAAGGTGAGGCCGATCTGCTCCAGCGCCTTCTCGAACCGCGCCGCGTCGATGCCGCCGAAGCCGTTCTCCTTGACCCAGGGCGTGATGACGTTCTGGGCCAGGTTCATCTGCAGGCGCTCGAGTTCCACCTCCTTCTTGGCGACGTCGTTGCGCTTGATGACGCTGTCGACCGCGGCGGAGGGATTGGCGACGGTGTCCTTGAGGCCGCGCACGAAGGCGCGCAGGAAGCCCTTCACCGCCTCCGGCTTTTCCTCGGCGAACTTGGCCGAGACCATGATGGCGTTGCCGTAGAGCTCGACGCCGTAGTCGCCCATCAGCATGACGACGATGTCGTCCACGGCGACGCCGCGCGACTTCAGGTTGATGAGCGAGGACATGGCGAAGCCGAAGATGGCGTCGACCTCGCCCGAGGCGAGCATGGGCTCGCGCACCGGGAAGCCGACGTTCTCGAACTTCATCTTGGAATCGTCGAGCTTGTTCACCTGCTTGAAGATCGGCCACTGGGCGAAGGCGCCGTCGGCGACCGGAGCGCCGAAGGTCTTGCCTTCGAGGCTCTTGGGATCGGTGGAGATGCCGCGGCTCTTGCGGCCGATGATGGAGAAAGGCGGCCGGTCATAGACCATCATCACCGCCTTGACGTCGACATTGGGGTTTTCGTCGCGGAAGCGCACCAGCGAGTTGATGTCGCCGAAGCCCATGTCGTAGGTGCCCGAGGCGACGCGCGGAATGGCCTCGCGCGAGCCGTTGCCGGTGTCGATGGTGACGTCCAGCCCCTCGTCCTTGAAATAGCCCTTGTCGATGGCGACCAGGAACGGCGCCGCCGGTCCCTCGAACCGCCAGTCGAGCGTGAAGCGCAGGGGCGTCTGCGCCGCCGCGGCGCCCGCCCAGAGCACGGCGGCACCGGCGACGATGCCGGCAAAGGTCATGAGGGCGGTACGCCGGCACTGACCGAGGGGGCTCAACACGGACGGAAGGGACATCGGACGGACTCCAGACTGGAAGCGTGCGGACGCGTAAGGCGCGTCATCGTTGTCGAAGCAATATTCGTACCGGAACGAAACCGGCGAAAGCGCTCCGTCCCGCTGATCGTGACGGCACCGCCGCGCCTGTCAAGGACGATGGCCGGCCAGCCGGTCACAAAGCGTATCTTTTCCTAACGTTTCACGACGGGTGCCGCCCTCCGCCCGACCGGCTATGCCACCGGCAGCGCGCCGTCGCTCTTCACCTCCTCCATTACGGCATAGGTGCGCGTCTCGGTGACGCCGGGCAGCGACAGCAGCACATCACCGAGGAAGCGGCGGTAGGCGGCCATGTCGGCGACGCGCGTCTTGACGAGATAGTCGAAGCCGCCGGCGACCATGTGGCACTCCAGCACCTCCGGCGCGCGCCGCACGGCTTCGGCGAAACGCTCGAAGATGTCCGGCGTCGTCTTGTCGAGGGATACCTCGACGAAGACCATCAGCTCGAGGCCGAGCTTGCGCGGGTCGAGCCGCGCGCCGTAACCCGTGATGTAGCCCTCGCGCGTCAGGCGCTTCAGCCGCTCGCTCGTCGCGGTCGGCGACAGGCCGATTCGCTCGGCGAGCTCCACCGTGGCGATGCGCCCGTCCGCCTGCAGGACGGCGAGGATGCGCTTGTCGGTCCGGTCCAGCACTTTCCGTTCTCACTATCAACCGACGTTTCCTTAGTGATTTCTGGCGCCACATGGCGCTTTCGTCAAATCGAACCACGGCCTTATCCGCGTTATCCTGACGATCCCTCAAGGAGTTGATCGTCGATGCGTTCCGCCTCTTCCGCCAGCCGCCAGCCAGCCCCCGCCCTGCCGCCCTTCCGCGCCCCCTTCGCGCCGGACGATGCGGCGATCGCCCGCGACCTCATGGCCGGGGCCGCGCTGGCGCCGGAACGCGAGCGCCGCATCGACACGCTGGCGGGAAGCCTGATCGAGGCCATCCGCTCCAAGAGTGGCGGCCTCGGGGGGGTCGAGGAACTGCTGCGCGAATACTCGCTGTCGACGCGTGAGGGCCTCGCGCTGATGGTTCTGGCGGAGGCGCTGCTGCGCGTGCCCGACGGCGCCACCGCCGACCGGCTGATCGAGGACAAGCTCGGCCAGGGCGACTTCGCCCGCCACGAGGCGAAGTCCGACGCCTTCCTCGTCTCGGCCTCGGCCTGGGCGCTCGGCGTCACGGCGCGGATCATCCAGCCCGGCGAGACGCCCGAGGGCATCCTCGGCCAGCTCGCCAAGCGCATCGGCCTGCCGGCGGTGCGCACGGCGACGCGCCAGGCCATGCGCGTGCTCGGCAACCATTTCGTCCTCGGCCAGACCATCGAGGAGGCGCTGAAGCGCGCCCAGTCGGGCGCCGGCCGCATCTATCGCTATTCCTTCGACATGCTGGGCGAGGGCGCACGCACGCAGGAGGACGCCGACCGCTACTGGCGCTCCTATGCCGATGCCATCGACGCCATCGGCCGGGCCGCCGGCAAAGAGCCGCTGCCGAACCGGCCGGGCATCTCCGTGAAGCTCTCGGCGCTGCACCCCCGCTATGAGGCGGTGAGCCACGCGCGGGTGATGGCCGAGCTCGTGCCGCAGGTGATCGCGCTCGCCGAGAAGGCGAAGGGCTACGACCTCAACTTCACCATCGACGCCGAGGAAGCGGACCGGCTGGAACTGTCGCTCGACGTCATCGCCGCCGTCGCCGCCGCTCCTTCCCTCGCCGGCTGGGACGGCTTCGGCCTTGCCATCCAGGCCTACCAGAAGCGCGCCGCGGCCGTGATCGACTGGATCGCCGAACTCGCAGAGCGCCACGACCGCCGCTTCATGGTGCGCCTCGTCAAGGGCGCCTACTGGGACACGGAGGTCAAGCGCGCGCAGGAGCGCGGCCTTGCCGGCTATCCCGTCTTCACCCGCAAGGCGATGACGGACCTCAACTACATGGCCTGCGCCGAGAAGCTGCTCGCCTTGCGTCCGCGCATCTTTCCGCAGTTCGCCACCCACAACGCGCTCACCGTCGCCAGCATCGTCGAGCGGGCCGGCAATACGGACGGCTTCGAGTTCCAGCGCCTGCACGGCATGGGCGAGGCGCTCTACGGCAAGCTGTTCGAGGCCGTGCCCGGCACCGCCTGCCGCACCTATGCGCCGGTCGGCGGGCACCGCGACCTTCTCGCCTATCTGGTGCGCCGCCTGCTCGAGAACGGCGCCAATTCCTCCTTCGTCTCCGTGGCCGCCGACCCGAACGTGCCGATCGCGGAAATCCTCAAGCGGCCGGCGGCGGTCATCGGCACGCCCGAGGCCGCCGCTCACCCCCGCCTGCCCCTGCCGGCGGCGCTCTACGGCTCGCGCGTCAATTCCGCCGGCGTCGAATTCGGCCACGCGGAGGAATTTGCCCGTCTCATGGACGATCTGAAGAAGGCGGGCCTGCCGACAGCCCCGGCACGGGCCCTCGTCGGCGGCGAAGCCCGCTCCGGCGCGCGCCGCGAGATCGTCAGTCCCGTCGACGGCAGGACCGTCGCGGGCATCGTGGAGGATGCGGACGAAGCCACCGCCGATGCCGCGATGGCGGCGGCGAAGGCCGGCTTCGCCGGGTGGGCGGCAACGCCCGCCGCGACGCGCGCCGAGGCCATCCGCAAGGCCTCCGACCTTCTCGAGGCGCGGCGCGGGCTCTTCCTCAACCTGCTGCAGGTCGAAGCCGGCAAGACGCTCGACGACGCAGTGGCGGACCTGCGCGAGGCGGTCGACTTCTGCCGCTATTACGCACGTCAGGCCGAGCGGCTCTTCGGCGAGGGCACCGTGATGCCGGGCCCCACGGGCGAGGAGAACCGCCTCGTGCTGCGCGGGCGCGGCCCCTTCGTCGCCATCTCGCCATGGAACTTCCCGCTCGCCATCTTCCTCGGCCAGGTGACGGCCGCGCTCGTCGCCGGCAATTCCGTCGTCGCCAAGCCGGCCGAGCAGACGCCCGTCATCGCCTACGAGGCGGTGAAGCTGCTGCACGAGGCCGGGGTGCCGAAGAGCGCCCTGCACTATGTGCCCGGCGACGGGCGCATCGGCGCCCGGCTCGTCGCCCATCCTGCCGTCGCCGGCGTCGTCTTCACCGGCTCGACCGAGGTCGCGCGCATCATCAACCGCACGCTTGCGGGGAAAGACGGGCCGATCGTGCCGCTCATCGCCGAGACCGGCGGCATCAATGCGATGATCGTCGACGCGACCGCTCTGCCCGAGCAGGTGGCCGACGACGTCGTCATGTCCGCCTTCCGCTCCGCCGGCCAGCGCTGCTCGGCGCTCCGCCTCATGTGCGTGCAGGAGGATGTCGCCGACCGGATGATCGAGATGGTGGTGGGCGCCGCGCGCGAGCTCAAGGTGGGCGATCCGCGCGATCCGTCCGTCCATGTGGGGCCCGTGATCGACGCGGAGGCCAAGGAGAAGCTCGAGGCCCATGTCGCGGCGATGAAGGCGAGCGCCCGCACGCATCTTGCCATACCCGGCCCGGCGCCCGGTACCTATGTGGGCCCGCACGTCTTCGAGCTCGCCAGCGCCCGTGACCTCAAGGAGGAGGTCTTCGGCCCCATCCTGCACGTCGTGCGCTACAGGGCGAACAGGCTCGACGACGTGATCGCCGCCATCGATGCGACGGGCTACGGCCTGACGCTCGGCATCCACTCGCGCATCGAGGACACGGTCGCGCAGATCGTCGCACGGCTCGAGACGGGCAATGTCTACGTCAACCGCAACATCATCGGCGCGGTGGTCGGCACCCAGCCCTTCGGCGGTCACGGTCTCTCCGGCACCGGGCCGAAGGCCGGCGGGCCGCACTACCTCCTGCGCTTCGCCACCGAGCAGACGGTGACGATCAACACCGCTGCCGCCGGCGGCAATGCCAGCCTGATCGCGATGGGCGAATAGAAGGGACGGCGCCGCTCTCCCCTCCCCCGCACGGGGGAGGGAAAACAGGTAGCCGCGAGCCATTCGTCGCACCGGGCCCGCCATGCGGCCTGCGCAATTTACATTCGCCGCGGCGCGGCTATTGTCGCGGCGCAGCGCATGATTTGTGCGCTGCACAGGAGCCGCGTCCGCGGCTCCTTCCAGCCATTTTCCCTCGGCGGCGCGGGCGCGACAGGCGCAGCGTGGCCATTGCTTTGCGGAGAAGCGACATGCTCGGAATCGGCGACAAGCTCCCCTCGTTCAGCGTCACGGGCGTCAAGCCCGGCTTCAACAACCACGAAGAGAACGGCCAGAGCGCCTTCGAGACGATCACGGACGAGAGCTTTGCCGGCAAGTGGAAGGTGATCTTCTTCTATCCGAAGGACTTCACCTTCGTGTGCCCGACCGAGATCGCCGAGTTCGCCCGCCTCGCCGGCGAGTTCGCGGATCGTGACTGCGTCGTCCTCGGCGGCTCGACGGACAACGAGTTCGTGAAGCTCGCCTGGCGCCGCGCCCATCCCGACCTCGACAAGCTGCCGATCTGGTCCTTCGCCGACACCAACGGCTCTCTGGTCGACGGGCTCGGCGTGCGTTCGCCCGACGGTGTCGCCTACCGCTACACCTTCATCGTCGACAACGAGAACACCATCCAGCACGTCTATGCGACCAACCTCAACGTCGGCCGCAACCCCAAGGACACGCTGCGCGTTCTCGACGCCCTGCAGACGGACGAGCTCTGCCCCTGCAACCGCGAGGTCGGCGGCGCCACGCTGAAGGCCGCGTAAGCAGCGGGGCCGGGCAGGGAGCCCGGCCTCCCCCGCCCTTAAGCCAAGGACGCAACCGATGTCGTTCGACACGCTGAAGAGCAAGATCCCCGACTTCGCCAAGGACGTGCGGCTCAACCTCTCGTCGCTGGTGCAGGACGAAACCCTGAGCGAGCAGCAGAAGTACGGTCTCATCCTGGCCTGCGGCATCGCCACCCGCAACGCCGAGGTGGCCGCCGCCTGCGAGGCCGAGGCCAAGGCCAAGCTCTCGCCGGTGGCGCTCGACGCCGCCCGCGCCGCCGCCTCGATAATGGCGATGAACAATGTCTACTACCGCTTCGTGCACCTTGCGTCGAACAAGGAATACGGCACCCTGCCGGCGAAGCTGCGCATGAACGTCATCGGCAACCCCGGCGTCGACAAGGTCGACTTCGAGCTGTGGTCCCTCGCCGTCTCCGCCATCAACGGCTGTGGCATGTGCATCGACGCGCACGAGAAGGTGCTCAAGGACGCCGGCCTGCCGACGGCCTCCGTGCAGACGGCGGTGCGCTTCGCCGCCATCATCCAGTCCGCCGCCGTCGCGCTGGAGGCCGCAGCCCTCGCGGCGGCCGCCTGAGCCCGCCTGCCGGACCACAACAAACGAAGGGCCGCCGCGAGCGGCCCTTTTTCGTTCTGGGACACGCACGGCGGCGACGCAACGATTCCGCAATGATCGGCCGCCACAGATAGTGGTCCGGCACAGCGGAGCGACCATTGCGGATCCTGCTCGTCGAAGATGAGGTCGAGATGGCCGGCGCCCTGGCGTCGGCCCTGCAGCGCCACGACATCGTGCTCGATCACGTGGCCAGCCTCGCCGAGGCGCGTGAGGCGCTGGCGACGGACGTGCACCACGCCATCCTGCTCGACCGGCGCCTGCCGGATGGAGAGGGGCTGGACCTCGTCCGCTGCCTGCGCCGTGGCGAGCATGAGGCGTTGCGCCATCTGCCGGTCATCGTGCTCACGGCGCGCGGCGAGATCGAGGACCGGGTTGCCGGCCTCGACGCGGGCGCCGACGACTACCTGCCGAAGCCTTTCGCCGTCGAGGAGCTGCTCGCGCGCCTGCGCGCCATCCTGCGCCGGCCGGGCGCCGTCTCGGAACGCTCGCTGCGCATCGCCCGCCTCACCTTCGACAGCGAGCACCGCGAGGCGAGCGTCGGTGGCACGCGCCTCGACCTGCCGCGCCGCGAACTCCTGGTGCTCGAGACGCTGCTGCGCCGTGCCGGGCGAACGGTGATGCGCGCCGTGCTGGAGGAAGCGGTCTACGGCTATAGCGACGAGATCCAGTCGAACGCTCTCGATGCCCATGTCTCACGCCTGCGCCGCAAGCTGACCGAAGCCGGAGCGGGGCTCGAGATCCACAACGTCCGCGGGGTCGGCTACCTGCTGCGGCCGGCCTCATGAGAGGCGGCACGCGCCATTCGCTCAAGCGGCGCCTGGTGACGCGGCTCATCGCGGTGCAGGCGGCCGTCGTCGCGCTCGTCGTCCTCGCGGTCTTCCTCACCCTCTGGCTGGGCGGCCATTTCGCCAGCAAGCTCGAACCCGAGGACGCGATCCTCGATGCCGTGGCCCATGCCCTCCGGCGCGACGGCGACGGCCGTCTCTCCCTCAGACCGACGCAGGAGCTGACCGAGCTGCGGCGGCGCTCCCCGGACCTGTGGTTCGTGGTGCGCGATGCGGATGGTGCCATCCTCTCCGAAGGCCGGGTGCCGGAGGAATATGCGCGCATCGGCAAGACCGCCATCGGTGTCGGCCAGGCGCGCTTCGGCTGGAATCTCGGTGATCCGCCGCGGCAGATCGCCCGCCTGAAGCAGATGGACACCGCTGCCGGGCGCGTGCAGGTGCTGACCGGCCCCGGTAGCGACATACCGCTGCGGCGCATCGTCTGGGCCGTCACGATCAGCTTCGCCGGCATCGTCCTGCCCATCGTCCTGGTCATGGCGCTGGCGACGCTGACCGCCACCCCGCTCGTCATCGGCCGGGCGCTTTCCGGGTTGCAAGCCGTGGCCGACAAGGCGCGCCAGATCGATGCCGGCCGGCGGGGCGGGCGTCTTCCGCTCGACGGCGTCCCGGCCGAGGTCGTGCCGCTGGTCGTCGCCGTCAATGACGCGCTCGCCCGGCTCGACGACGGCTACGAGCGACGCCAGCGCTTCCTCGTCGATGCGGCGCACGAGCTCCGCACGCCCGTCGCCATCCTGACCACCCGGCTCGAAGCGCTCGACGACAGCCCGCAGAAGCAGCGCCTGCTCACCGATGCGGCGCGCCTCTCCAACCTCGCCGGCCAATTGCTGGACCTGCAGCGGATCGACGCCGCGCCCTGTGCCATGGCGGCGGTCGACCTCGTGGCACTGGCACGCGAGGTAGCCGCCGACCTCGCCCCGCTCGCCATCGCCGCCGGCTTCGAGATATCGTTCGAGACTCGTCTGAAGACGCTGATGGTGCGCGGCGATGCGCTCGCACTGGCGCGGGCGCTGACCAATCTCGTGCAGAACGCCGTCGACCATGCCGGTCGTCCGGGCCTCATCGCCATCACAGTCGCCGAAGGCGGCGTGATCGAGGTCGCGGACAACGGCGACGGCATTCCGGCGGCCCATCGCGAGCAGATCTTCGAGCCCTTCCAGCGCCTCGACACGCGCTCGCGCGGCGCCGGCCTCGGGCTGCATCTCGTCGCCGAGACCGTGCGCCTGCACGGCGGCACCATCGCCGTCCTCGACGCGCCGGGCGGCGGCGCCTGTTTCCGCATCACCCTGCCGCAACGAAAGGACTGACCCGGCGACGTCATGCTTCCACAATCCGGGCCGGCGACAAGCGGTGCGGGGCCCGCCGTTCGCAAGGATCGCCGCAAGCCATGTCCGTCGTTCGTACGTCCGACCTCGTCCAGTTCCTGCGCGCCTGGTGCGCCGACCCGGTCCATGTCGGCGCCATTGCGCCATCCGGCCCTGCACTCGCCGAGCTCATCACGCGCGAGATCGGGCCGGGCTCGGCACCCGTCATCGAACTCGGCCCCGGCACCGGCGCCTTTACGGAAGCGATCCTCGCCCGCGGCGTGGATGCCAGCGACCTCGTGCTCGTCGAATACGGCTCCGATTTCGCCCGGCTGCTGCAGGCGCGCTTCGGCAGGGCCCGGGTGCTGTGGATGGACGCTGCACGCCTCGCCCAGGTCGATCTGTTCGAAGGGCGGCAGGCGGGGGCCGTCGTCAGCGGCCTGCCGCTGCTCAACCTGTCGCCGCGCAAGATCATGGCCATTCTCGACGGCGCCTTTCGCCACCTCGGGCCGCAGGGCGCCTTCTACCAGTTCACCTACGGCATGCGCTGCCCCGTACCGCGGACGATCCTCGACCGCCTCGGCCTCAAGGCGACGCTCCTCGGCCGCACCGTGTGCAACGTGCCGCCGGCGGCGGTCTACCGCATCACGGCCCGCCCGCCCAAGCGCGCTGCCCAGCGCGCGTGAAGGGCCCATCCTGCCCGGCGTGGCGGCAGAAGCGCATCTCTCAGGGCGCGAGCAGCATGGGGGCGATCTGCAGCGGGATGTGCGCGGCCGCGTGGGCGGCCATCGCCGCCTCGAGCCCGCGCCGGGCATAGAGCACCCCGCAGACGATGCCCACGAGCCCGTTGAGCAGCAAGGCACGGGCGATGATCGCCGGCGTCAGCGGGCCGAGGGCGGCGGTCGCCGGCAGATGACCGAGACCGAAGACGAGGGCCGCGACGAGGATGGCGATGGCGACGGGCACGCCCCTGGCCCGCACGCCCTCGCGCCAGCCGCGCGCAATAAGATAGACGAGGCCCGAAACGAGGAAGAGGCGCAGCAGGATCTCCTCGGCAACACCGCCATAGAGAATTCCGGCCAGGAGCCGCTTCCACAGGGCGATATCGCCGAGGGCGGCCGCGGATGGCGGCAGAACGCCATGAAAGAAGAGCACATCCGCTGCCAGCACCAGGAGGCCGGTGCCTGTTCCTGCGGCGGCCGCCTGGCCGAGACGCGCGTTCCCGAGAGGCACGGGGCGCCCGCCTGCCAGGGCCGCCAGCAACGGCGCCCCGGGAAGCCCGACGCGCGCCGCCGACCTCAGGCCGAAATGGGCGGCAAGCGCGAAGACGACCAGCGCCTGCAGCGCCGCGACGGCAGCCAGCGCGGGCCAGGGCGGCTGGCCTGCAAGATTGCCGTGGAGGGCGAACGTCATGGGCAGGAGGGCGAGCGAGGCCGCAGCGCCGAGCCCCGACAGCGCGAGAACGAGCCGATAATGGACGGATATCTGCATGTTGAGCCTGCTCCGCAAGGACCTGACGCTGCAGGCCCTGCTAGAGGGGCCAGATTACCGTTGCATGATGAACCGGCGCCGCAGCAGCACCCTGCCACTGAAATTGCATTCTTGACGTGTCACAACCATTGCGTGAATAATGCCTTTGCTTTCGCGCGGTCCTTTTTCAGAAGCCATTCTTTTCAGTGAGGTTGTTTCATGAAACATACGGTTATCCTGGTCGGCGCCGACAAGGGCGGCGTCGGCAAGACCACGACGTGCCGCAGCCTTCTCGACTATCTCAACGAGCGCAGCATCCTGCCCCGTGCCTTCGACACCGAAGCGCCGCGCGGCACGCTGCAGCGCTTTCATCCCGACATCAGCGAGATCGTCGACCTCACCCAGACCACGGGCCAGATGCGCATCGTCGACACGCTGTCGCGCACCGACGTGAAGGCAAGCGTCATCGATGTGTGCGCCGGCCAGATGGTGCGCACCCTCGTCGCCCTGCGCGACATGGGCTTTCTCGAGGCGGTGGCCGAAAAGCGCTTCAATTTCATCGTCCTGCATGTCCTCGGGCCGTCTATCGCCTCACTGGACGAGATCGCCGAGACCGCTCCCTTCACGGACGATGCCCATTATTTCCTGGTCAAGAACAAGATGAACGACACGACCTTCTTCGACTGGAGCCCGACGACATCGAAGACGTATTTCGGGAAGGTGAAATGCGCGGGCGAGATCAACATCCCGAAACTCAACGAGATGGCCTACGAGCAGGTGGAGCTCGCGGGAACGAGCTTTTCCACCTTCATCGCCGACAGGACGCGGGACGGCGAGGACGCCGGCTATTCGTTCGTGCTGCGTGGCTATGTCCGCACCTGGCTGCGCGCCGTCTGCGCGGAATTCGATCGCGTGAATTTCCACGACATCATGACGGCCCGCTTGGCGAAAGCCTGAGCGGGACCGGCGCAACGAGTGGAAGCCCCAATGCGGCACGTCGTCATGAGTGGCTGGACGCCCATCTTCATCGCCTGCGGGCCTCTGGCACACGCCGGCAAGACCCTCTCCGCGCGGCTCTTCCTGGAGTTCTGCCGGGCGAACGGGCCACCGCCCCTCGCCTTCGACATCAATCCGCACAATGCGGAGCTGACCGCGACGACCAACGGCGCGGCCGAGATCGTCAATCTCTCCACCACCGCCGGGCAGATGCGGCTGTTCGAGGGCATGCTGCACGCGGGGCCGGAAGCGCGTATCGTCGACTTATGGCACGGCTCCTACGAGCCGTTCCTGGACCTCATGGAGCAGATGGACTTCGCCTCGGAAGCCGCCCTGCGCGATTTCAGGCTGGTGCTGCTGCTGCACGGATGTTCGCTCGAGGATCTCGACGTCCATGCCGAGCAGCTGCGCACCCGCATAACCCCGGCCGAAACCATCGTCGTGCTCAACGGGCACATCTGCGAGACAGCCGGCTCGGCCTTCGCGCGTTTCGAGCATTCCCTCGCGATCCCCCCGCTTGCGCCCTCCATCCTGCGCCGGCTGGAGCGCATGCGGCTCGGGCTCGTCGAGGGGACCAACGCCGAACGCGGCCTGCCGTCCATGGTGGCCCGCAGCTGCCTGCGCGACTGGCTGACTCAGATCTTCGCCCAGTTCCACTGCATCGAGCTGCGCCACCGTCTGGGCGCGACGACGTTCAACCCGGGCTGAGCAGCCCGTCACACCCGCGCGGAATGCTCCGCCGCCCTTTTCCGCGGCTCCTCGGCCACGTCGCCTCGGGCGAGGTTCTCAAGGATGGGGCAATGGGGCCGGTCGTCGCCATGGCAATGGTCGGCGAGATGCTTGAGCGTGCTCACCATCTCGCGGATCTGCCGCATCTTCTCCTCGAGGTCCGCGATATGGGCGGTGGCGATGCGCTTCACATCGCCGCTGGCACGCCCGCGGTCGGCCCACAGGGCGAGGAGCTCGGCGATCTCCTTGACGGAGAAACCGAGGTCGCGCGCGCGGCGGATGAAGCGCAGCCGGTGCACGTCGCTCGTGGAATAGACCCGGTAGCCCGCTTCCGTGCGCGCGACGTCGGCGACGAGGCCGATCTGTTCGTAGTAGCGGATCATCTTGGCCGAGACGCCGGAGGCGGCCGCGGCTTCGCCGATGTTCATGGGTGTGCTCCTCAGTTTCCGGCGCCTGCCGGCTGCGGCGGCGAGAACCGCCGCAGCCGCAGGGCGTTGGTGACGACGAAGACGCTCGACAGGGCCATGGCGCCAGCCGCCAGCATCGGCGACAGCAGGATGCCGGTGACCGGATAGAGCACGCCCGCCGCCACGGGGATCAGCGCGACGTTGTAGGCGAAGGCCCAGAAGAGGTTTTCGGTGATGTTGCGCATGGTCGCCCGCGACAGGGCGAGCGCGGTCGCCACGCCCGTGAGGGCGCCCGACATCAGCACCACGTCGGCGCTCTCGATGGCGACATCCGTCCCGGTGCCGATCGCGATGCCGACATCGGCGGCAGCGAGTGCCGGCGCGTCGTTGATGCCGTCGCCGACGAAGGCGACGGGGCCGGCGTGCTGCAGCCGCTTCACGACCTCGACCTTGCCGCCCGGCAGCACCTCCGCCTCCACGGCATCGATGCCGAGGCGCCGGGCCACGGCCTCGGCGGTGCGCCGGTTGTCGCCCGTGATCATCACGACGGACAGGTCGAGCGCATGCAGGGCCGCCAGGGCGGCCGGCGTCGAGGGCTTGACCGTGTCCGCGACGGCGACGATGGCGGCGAGACGCCCGTCGACGGCGACATAGAGCGGCGTGCGCCCCTCGTCCGCGAGCCGCGCCGCCTCTTCGGCGAAGGGCGCGACGGCCACGCCGAGCCGTTGCATCAGGCGGTCCGCGCCGACCTCGACCCGGCGGCCCGCGATGACGGCGCTGACGCCGAAGCCGGGATCCGCCGAGAATGCGTCGGCGGGGGCGAGGGCAAGGCCCCGCTCCTCGGCGGCGCGCACCACCGCCTGGGCGATCGGGTGCTCCGAGCGCGCCTCGGCCGAGGCGAGGAGGCTGAGCACCTCGGCCTCGTCGAAGCCCTCCGCGGTGACGAGGTCGGTCAGCGACGGCCGGCCCTCGGTCAGGGTGCCCGTCTTGTCGAGGGCGACGGTGCGCACGCCGCGCAGGCTCTGCAGCGCGTCCCCCTTGCGGAAGAGGACGCCGAGCTCCGCCGCCCGGCCCGTGGCGACCATGATCGAGGTGGGTGTCGCGAGCCCCATGGCGCAGGGGCAGGCGATGATGAGCACCGCGACCGCATTGACGAGCGCAAAGGATAGCGCCGGATCGGGGCCGAGGGCCAACCAGGCGAGGAAGGTCGCGCTCGCGACGGCGACGACCGCCGGCACGAACCAGGCCGTGACCTTGTCGACGAGGCCCTGGATGGGCAGCTTCGCGCCCTGGGCCGCCTCGACCATGCGGATGATCTGGGCGAGCAGCGTCTCGGCGCCCACCTTGGTGGCGCGGAAGGTGAAGGAGCCGGTGCCGTTGACGGTGCCCGCCACCACCTCCGCCCCCGCCTCCTTGGCGACGGGGGCCGGCTCGCCCGTGATCATCGATTCGTCGACGAAGGAACGGCCGTCCACGACCTCGCCGTCGACGGCGATGCGCTCGCCCGGGCGCACCACGACGACATCGCCCGCCGCGACCTCGCCGATGGCGATCTCGCGCTCGATGTCGTCGCGCAGGACGCGCGCCGTGCGCGGCTGCAGGCCGACGAGGCGGCGCACGGCCTCGCCGGTGCGGCCCTTCGCCCGCGCCTCCAGGTAGCGGCCGACGAGGACGAGGGTGACGATGACCGCCGCCGCCTCGAAATAGACGTGGGTCGTGCCCGCCGGGAGCAGGGCGGAGGCGAAGGTCGCCACGCTCGAATAGAGGAAGGCCGCGCCGGCGCCGAGCACGACGAGGGCGTTCATGTCCGGCGCGCCGCGCACAAGGGCGGGCACGCCCTTTTCGAAGAAGCGACGGCCGGGCAGGGCGAGGACGGCGGCCGTCAGAGCGAATTGCAGCGGCCAGTTGAGGCCGCCGAGGGTCGCCGTCACCCAGTGGTGGAAGCCGGAGAAGAGATGGGCTCCCATCTCCACGACGACGATCGGCAGAGTCATGACGGCGGCCAGGGCGACGTCGCGGCGCAGGACGCGTGCCTCCTCGTCGCGCCGGTCCGTTGTCCCGGCCGCGCCGGCCTCGGTCTCGGCGAGCGGACGCATCCCGTAACCGGCGTGCTCCACCGCCGCAACGAGCACGGCCGCATCGATCGAGCCGGCGGCGTGCCGCACGACGGCTTCGCCGGTGGCGAGGTTGACGCTCGCCGCGATCACGCCGGGGACCGCGAGGAGCGCCTTCTCGATGCGCGACACGCAGGAGGCGCAGGTCATGCCGTCGACCGCGAAGCGGCTGGTCTCGGCCGCGACCGAATAGCCGGCCTCGGCCACGGCGGCGATGACGGGCGCGATGTCGGCCTCGCGGCCGGCGAAGGCGACGCGCGCCCGCTCGGTCGCGAGATTGACGTCGGCCTCCGCAACGCCCGGGGCACCGGCAATGGCCTTCTCGACGCGCCGCACGCAGGAGGCGCAGGTCATGCCCTCGATGGGCAGGAAGACCGTGGGGCCCTGCGGGGCAACGACCCCGGCAGAGCCGTTCTCGTCAGGTGATCTCTTCATCGGCAACTCCCGGATGTCTCGAGGTTGCCCCTCACATGAGGCTTCCCATGATGGGAAGGTCAAGGGCCATCCCAGGGGGCCATCCCAAGGGCATCCGCCGGCCGATCGGCGCTTGACCTTACCACGATGGGAAGGATTAGACAGGGGCGGAATCAATCTTTCCGGAGATCGTCCATGCTCACGTTCCATGTTCCCGAGATGAGCTGCGGCCATTGCGTCGCGGCCATCGAGCGCGCTGTCAGGGCGCTCGACGCCCGTGCCGACGTTACCGTCGACCTTGCCGCCCGCAAGGTGACGGTGAAGACGACACGCGAAGCGGCCGAGATCCGCCAAGCGATCGACGAGGCCGGCTATCAGGCGGAACGGATCGCCGCCTGAGCGGCGTCAGTCGAGGCATTCCTCGCAGATGGCGCGCAGGTGGCGGATGTCGGTGCCGCAGCAGCCGCCGAGCACGCATACATGGCGCATCAGCCCCTCGCGCAGCGCCCTGTAGCGCCGGCCGAGGTCGACCGGATCGCCGGGATCGAGTTCGGTCGCGGCGTCGAGCTCGGCATGGCTCATCCTCGAGGCATTGGCGCGGATGCCGCCGATGCGGCGGCGCCAAGGGGCGTCCTCGTCGTCGAGCACCCCGGCGAAATGCGTCGGGTGAGCGCAGTTGATCATGTAATAGGCGGGATAGCCGCCGGTCTCGTCGTCGACCGTTGCGATGGCCTCGGCGAGGCTCTCGCCCGACGGCAGCCGCCCGTCGGTTTCCACCGTGAAGGCGATNACGACGGGCATGCCGCTCGCCTGCGCCGCGCGGGCGANGCCCGCGGCCTCGCGCGCATAGGTCATGGTGATGGCGCTCACCATGTCGGCCTCAGTCNCCGCGAGCGCGTCGATCTGATGGCTATGATAGCTCTCGGCCTCTGCGGGCGACATGCTGGTATCGGCCACATATCCATCACCGCGCGGGCCGATGGCGCCATTGATGACGATGGGCGTGCCTGCGGTCTCGAAACGCCTGCGCAATTCCTCCGCGAGGGCAACGGAGGCCCGCTGCACCCGGGCGAGATCAGCCAGGGTATAGCCGAGGCGCGCGCCCCAGTCGGCGTTGGCCCGCCACGTCGCCGTGTCGAGCACGAAGCCGACGCCGCGCGCGCGGGCGAGCTCGAGATAGGGCACGAAATAATTGCTCAGCCGCTCGCGGCCCTCCCCGTCGAGCACGAGGGGAAAGGCGGCAAAGCAGGGCAGGTCGAGATTGTCGTGAAAGACGAGGGTGGTCTCCAGCCCCCCGTCCGCCAGGAAGGGCTGACCATCGAGCTGCGGCAATCGCTGTCGGTAGAGTGCCATCGTCCGCTCCTTTAAGCGTGCAACGGCACATGAGGGGCGCTCGCGGCGCGCACCGTCTGTGCCGGGGCGCACACGGCGCCCCGCAGGGAGCGGCTATTCTACCTGGTCGCTAGGCTTCCTCGACCTGCGTCTCGCCCACCTCGACGATCTCGACGCCGTGCTCGGCGCACAGGTCGCGCAAGGGGCCGGAGATCAGCCGGTCGGTCACGAAGACATCGACCTCGCGCAGGTCAGCGATGCGGACGGGCGCCGTGCGGTCGAGCTTGTGCGCATCGGCGACGAGGACGACGCGCCGGGCATTCTCGATGATGGCGCGCGCGACCCGCACTTCCCGGTAGTCGAAATCGAGCAGGGCACCGTCCTCGTCGATGGCCGAGGCGCCGATGACGGCATAATCCACCTTGAACTGGCGGACGAACTCGACCGCGGCCGAGCCGATGATGGCTCCGTCGGCCCGGCGCACCGGCCCGCCCGCAAGGATGACGTCGATGGCCGGGTGCCGGTAGAGCAACGTCGCGACGTTGAGGTTGTTGGTGATGACGAGCAGGCCCTCGTGGTCGACGAGCGCGCGCGCCACCTCCTCCGTGGTCGTGCCGATGTTGATGAAGAGCGAGGCGTTGTTGGGCACGAGCCGCGCCGCCGCCTCGCCGATCGCCCGCTTGCTGGTGTGAGCGATGAGGCGGCGGGCCTCGTAGGACAGGTTCTCGACGCCCGAGACGACGATGGCACCGCCGTGCACGCGCGTCATCAGCCGCCGGTCGCAGAGCTCGTTGAGGTCCTTGCGGATGGTCTGGGGCGTCACCTCGAAGCGCCCGGCGAGATCCTCGACATTGACCCGGCCCTGGACGCGCGCGATCGCCAGGATGTCCTGCTGGCGCGGGGTGATGCTGTCGCTCATGAGGCCGCCCTTGCCGCTCGGGCCGATTCGGATCAGGGCGATTGTGAGGGCAGCCTGAGGCCGGAGGCAACGAGCTTGTCCCAGATTTCCTCGGCGCTCTCGGCGAATTCGAACAGCTCGAGATCGTGCGGGGAGATCGTGCCCTCCTCCGCCAGCGCATTGAAATTGATGATCGAGCGCCAGTAGCTCTCGTCATAGAGCACCACGGGCAGGCGCGGCGCCTTCTGGGTCTGCTGCAGGGTGAGGAGCTCGAACAATTCGTCGAGGGTGCCGAAGCCGCCGGGAAAGACCACGAGGGCGTTGGCGCGCATGGCAAGATGCATCTTGCGCATCGCGAAATAATGAAAGCGGAAGGTGAGCTCCGGCGTCGAATAGGCGTTCGGCTCCTGCTCGTGCTGCAGGGTGATGTTGAAGCCGATGGAGGGCGCCCCGGCCTCGAAGGCGCCGCGGTTTGCCGCCTCCATGATGCCGGGCCCGCCGCCCGTGGCGATGACGTTGTCGCGCTGGCCGTCCCCGTCCTCCATGGCCCCGCCGCGCTCGGAGGCGATGCGGCCGAAGCGGCGCGCCTCCTCGTACCAGCGGGCGCGGCGGGCGAGCTGCTTGCGTTCGCGCTCGCTGAACGCCTCGTCCTCGGGGGCATTCTCGAGCGGCCGTGCCCGCGCAGTGCCGAAGACGACGATGGTCGAGCGCACGCCCCAGTCGCGCAGCGCCTCCTCCGCCTTGGCGTATTCGAGCAGGAAACGCACGCCGCGCATCGAATCGCCGAGCAGGAAGTCCTGATCCAGCGCCGGCAAGCGGTAGGAGGGGGATTGCATCTGCTGCCGGTTGTCCTCGGTCGTCACCGCCTGCCTCGCTCGTTCAGGGTCAATCTACCCTTCCCGATTAGCAGGCCGGGCGGCTTTGTCGACCCCGCGGGTCAGCGCCGGCGCAGCAGCTTCTGCTCGCGCAGGAAGATGAAGAGGCCCGCCGCGATGATGATGGCCGCGCCCGCGAGCATGGCCGCATCCGGGATGTCGCCGAAGACGAGATAGCCGAGGATGACCGCCCAGACGATCAGCATGTACTGGTAAGGGGCGAGCACCGAGGCGCTGGCATGCTTGAGCGCCCGCGTGACGCAGATGTGGGCCGCGAGCGCCACGACACCGAGGAGCGACAGCAGCGCGAAATCCCCCGCCGCCGGCGGCACCCAGCCGAAGGGCGCGAGCGCGATGCCGAAGACGAGCGCGCCCAGCGTCTGCCAGAAGACGAGGGACGTGTCGCTCGTGCCGCGCAGATGGCGCGTCGTGATCATCAGCAGGGCGAAGAAGATGCTGCCGAGCAACGCGACGAGCGCATAGACGTCGAGCGTCGCCGCCGAGGGGCGCAGCGCGACGAGAACGCCGGCGAAACCGACGAGCACCGCCGTCCAGCGCCGCCAGCCGACCTTCTCGCGCAGGAAGATCGCCGACAGCGCCGTCACATAGATGGGACCGGCGAGATAATAGGTGACGACATCGGCGAGCGGCAGGCCGATGACCGCCCAGTAGAAGAACACGACCTCGAAGGTGGCGAAGACGACGCGGGCGAGCTGCAGCCCGGGCTTGGGCAGCGTGAGGATGTTGCCGAGCCCCTCGCGCCACACGAACGGCGCAAGGACGAGGAGCGCCGCGAAGCTGCGGATCAGCAGCACCTGCGCCACCGAGAAGGTGGCGACCAGCCACTTGCCGAGCACGTCATTGACGGAAAACATGAAGATGCCGAGCATCATCAGGCTGATGCCCAGGAGAGCGTTGCCGGGCGGCGACGCCGTGGAGGCGGCCGCATCATCCTCGCGCGCCGGTGTTGCCGACATGCTGCACCTCCCCGCGGCCGGACACCCGCCGACCTGCTCAACATCCGTGCATCGCCCGACGCCGCGGGAAAGGCAAGCGCGCCGATTGCATGGCTCGCCGGCAGCATTGCAGGAGGATCGATGGCCTGCGAGCCCCCCGCAGCGGAGGCTGGGGTGGGGCGCACGGATCGCCGGCCGACTGGGGAGGTCAGTCGGCCGGCCGGACACTTGCAGCGGCCTCCATCGCCGGGATGCGATCTGCCGGCTCCGGCATGGGCCGGAGCCGGCGGTCGATGCTTCACCTTCAGAACTTCCAGCTCAGGTTGCCCTGAACTCCGTGAGTCTCGGTCGACGTGGCGAACTGGCCGGAATAGGCGACGCCCACCGTCAGATCCTTGGTGAAGGCTGCGTCGAGGCCCGTTTCCACAACACCGACGTTCTTCGCCAGCGGCACGCCGTAGACCGTGAAGGGGCTGCTGCCGTCAAAGGCATGGACGGCGCTGAGGGTCGTGTTGCCGAAGGCGTGCCGCCACCCGAGCATGCCACGGGCAGTCAGCTCCATGCCGCGCAGATCGAACCGGTGCTCGAGCCGCAGGCCGAGGGTCCCGTAGAGCTTGTCGGAAGACTCGCCGGCGCCCGCCAACGCAGCGACGCCGCCCTTCTCGCGATAGCCGTCCTCCTCCAGCCTGACATAGGCGAGGCCGCCGAAAGGCTCCAGCTTCAGCTCGTTCCAGTAGATCCCGTAGCCGAGATCGCCATAGGCCTGCAGCGTGCTGGCATCGTAACCCGAGGCGAGGCTCTCCGAGAAACCGGGAAAGCGCACGTCGCGCGTGGTCGAGATGTCGTGCCAGGTGTAGCTGGCGCCGAGCTGCAACTGGAGCCGGTTCCATTCCGCCCCGCCATACAGGCCGACGTGGTAGTTGTCGCTCGTTGCCCGCGAATGGCGCTCGCTGACGCTGAACCGGGACTGGCTGTAGCCGCCGATGAGGCCGATGCGGAACCTTTCCGCGACCGGAGCGTCCGCACCGATGAAGAACCCGCCGAGGCTGTGGTCGAGAGAAGCCGCGTTGCCGTCGCCGCCGGTGCTGCTCCACGTCCCGAAGCCCTGCCCCCAGAGGACAGGTCCCTCCGTGAGGCTCGCCGACATCGTCCGCGGCATCGGATCCTTGATATTGCGGCTCGGCTCCTGGACGGGCACTTTCCTGCCGAGGCCACCCAGGGTGCCGCGCAGACGGTTGCCCGTCGCCTCACGGATAAAGCGGCTCTCCTCCAGCAGCCCGGCCTTGGTCGAGGCATAGATCTCGCCCGAGATCTGGTCGAACGCGTAGCGGGCGTCCTCGTCGNTCTGCAGATAGGCAATGGCGCGGAAGAGCGCGTTGGTCGGGTAGTTGGTGACGGGATCGCGCTGCCACTTGAGCTCCTGNGCCGCCGTCGCAGCGTTGATCTGGTTGACCGTCCAGCCGGCNTCNTGGAAGAGGCGGTGCTGCGCCACGTCGAGATAGACNTTGTTGGCGTCGTAATGGTCCTCGACGCGGTAGAAGGTCGATACCCACGTGTCCCCCGTCAGCGTGTAGGTGCCGGTACGGCCCGCGCCCGCCGTCAGCACCGTGTAGCGGTGCTCCAGCTCGTAACGGGCCGGATCGACCTTGGTGACGTTGAGGACGGCTCCCGGCGCGATGGTCGCGGTGCCGGTGATCCGGACGAGGTCGCTCTCGCCCGTCGAGCGCAGCTCGGTCTGATAGAGAGAACCGGCCTCCTGCGTGAAGTTGCCGGCGATGGTGAGCGTGCCGATGGGCGTCCTGCCCGGCTCGGTCGCATTGCCCGGGGCGATGGTGCCGCCCGCATGCACGATCGTGCTGCCCACCTGCCCGAGGCCTTCGAGCGTGCCGCCGGTGTTGACGTCGACCGTGCCGCGGAGGATGCCGTTGACGGAAAGGGTGCCGGCATCGACGAAGCTGCTGCCCGTGAAGCCCGCGTTGTTGGCGGTGAGGCGTGTCACGCCGGTGCCGATCTGCCTGATGGTGCCGGTACCGGTGATCTGGCGATCGAAGATCTTCACATCGGAGCGGTTGAAGGCGAGGGTGCCGTCGGTCCGGATGTCGACACCGGAGGTGGCGTCGATGGAGCCGGTGGTGCCGCCGTCACCCAGCTGCAGCGTGCCGCGCAGGATCGTGGTGGCGCCCGTATAGGTGTTGGCGCCGGTCAGGATCGTCCTTCCGGTACCGATCTGCTCGACGGCGCCCGTCCCGCTGATCACCTGGCCGTAGGTATAGATGTTGGACCGGTTGAACTGCACGACGCCATTGTTGACGATGTCGTTGACGACATGGCCGGTCGTGCCGGCATCATTCGGTCCTTCGTGGCCGATGCGCAGCGTGCCGTCCGAATGCACCGTGACATTGCCCGCGAGCACGTTGTTGGCGACCATGGTGCCGCCATGGACGTGCGCCGGGCCGGTGAAGCCGGAGGAATCGCCGTCCAGCACCGTGAACCCCGCGAAATGATTGACGGTGCCGAGACCGACGAAGCCGGCCTGGAAGCGGTAGTCCAGAGCTTCGTTGCCGGTATGCTTGAAGTTGACCGTGCCGGCGCCCTCGCCGAAGCGGACGAAGGCGGCATCGAGCGTGCCGGGCGCACGCGCAGCACCGTCGGTGTCGCTGCCGCCCAGATAGTTCTTCACGTCCGCATGCAGGCCATAATCGGCACCCTGGGGCGACATGGCGCCGATGTTGAGGACACCGGTGGAGCCGGCCTTCTCGGCAATGGTCAGCGTGCCCTGGCCGTTGTTGACGCGCACGGTGCCGCCGTTGTTGATGACGAGGACGCCGGCGGTGTTGCTCTCGGAGGCGAGGGTGAGCGACTGGCGGTTGTCCCACAGGCTGTCGGCGCCGGTCACCAGCGCATAGCCCCGCGCTCCCGGCTCCTTGGCGATCACGCCGACGCTGTTGTTGACCTCGCCGCCCTGGTTGACGATCAGGTACCCCTCGCCGCGCAGGCCGACGTCGAGCCGTCCGCCGCTGCTCATGGTGCCCTGGCTCGTGATGGCGATGCCGACGCCGGTCGCGGTGGCGCCCAGCGCGACATCACCCGTCGTGGCGGTCGTCGCCGTGGCTCCGGTCGTCCGGATCTGGCCATGGCCCGCCTCGCCGACGACGAGGCGATCACCGGTGGTCATCCGCCCCTCGTTGACGATCAGACCCACGCCCGACGAATTGGTGCCGAGCGTCACCCGGCCGTTGGTGACGACGGTGCTGCCGGATGCGATGGAGAGCGCGCCGGAGCCGGCTTCGCCGACAGTGAGATTGCCGCCGGTGACGAGGCTGCCGACACCGGTCAGGGTGAAGGTACCCACGACCCCGCCGAGCTGGCCAATGACGGTGCTGCCGGCCACCGCAATCGTGCCGCTGTTGCTGACCGAGCCCTGGCCGCCGCCGCCGACGATCAGGCTGCCGCCCAGCGTGGCGGTACCTGAATTGCTGAAGCGTCCGACGCCGGTCGAGCCGACGACCATCGTGTTGCTGACCGCCAGCGCGCCGAAATTGGTGAGATCGCCCGCACCGAAGCTGCCGCTGTCGGCGCGCCCTCCGGAAAAGCCGATGTACAGATTGCGGGCCGCGGCGCTGGTCGCACCGGAGATCTGGACGGTGTCGTGCTGAACCGGGCGGGAACTCGTGCCGCTTTGATAGGTCGAAAGACCGATGTTGACATCCTGCGCCGCCGTCGGGAGGCCCGCCGACCAGTTGCCCGATGTGCCCCACTGATTATCGCCGATCATCGAGCAGACGGAAACGCCGCAGGTATAGTAATATGAGCTTCCTCCCGTCCAGGAATTGGTCTGCGCCAGCGCTGTCGACGTGGTCGCCACGACGAGTGCCGCCAGCGAACTCGTCATCTCCATATATTTAGCCGGCTTCATATTATCCTCCACTCGGTTCGGAGCGCGGATTGATCGAGGTTGGGACGAGCTTCCGGTGTCAGGCCACCGCGGCGCGATCCGACGGATCTGCGTCGGACGCGATGCCGATGGCGACAGGTTCAGTAACGAGGAGCGCCCTCAAGAAAACGCTTGCCTAGAAAAGCCGTCCTCAGGCGCAGCGCTCATGGCACCTTGCGCCACCAGATATAGCAATAGCCGCATATCCACAGATTTGCAGAGATATCCACAGGCCATATAATTCATATACATCAGATGTTCTGATGTCGAAAAATATTTCGGCACCAACAATACTCCAAACATATCAGAATTTATGTTAAAATGAGCTTAACGACGAATAGGATAAAGTAAGTTTATGCTCATATATAAAAGTAAAACTCGTCCCCCGCACAAGGATATTGCGATGGGCGCACGAGAGGGATCAGGCACACGCAAGTCACCGAGACCGACCGAGCCGGCGGCAAGAGTCTGCTGAGGAAGAGCCGATCGGGCCACCCCGGCCCGTACGGCACCTATGCGGGCGCCATGAGCGCCTTGGCGAAGCCCGGCTCGACGAAGCGAATGCTGCCGTCGGGCAGCCCGAGGATGCGGTCGACCGCGATGCCGTGAACGCGCAGCCGCTCATCGAGGGCCGCCGCAGCCGCCCCTCCTTCCGGCGTGCCGGCAGCGTCGATAGCACGGGCGACGGCATCGTGCGTGCTCGCCCCGAGCGCTAGGATGATCTCGGCCACCGCCTGCGCGTCCGGCACGTCGAAGACGCCCTCCTCCCGCCCCTGCGCAATGATGCGGGCCAGCGCCGGCAGCGTCACGGCGCCGACGGCGGCATTCAGCCGGTGGTAGAGCACGAGGTTGCCGGGACGGAAGATGACGTAGAACATGGCCCTGATGGCCGGCGCCTGCTCCACCTTGAGGCGGCGCGCGCGGCCGAGGAAGGCGTTGAGCCGCGCGAGGGCGTCGAGCCCCGGCTCGTCGAGGATCTCCTGCAGCTGGGCGAGGCTCTCGCGCGCCATGCCTTCGGCGAGCGCCTCCAGCACATCCTCCTTCGACGCGAAGTGATGATAGAAGCCGCCCTTCGAGATGCCGGCGCGGGCGATCATGTCGTTGACCGTCGTCGCCTCGTAGCCGCGCTCGAAGAACAGCTCCCGGGCGACGTCGAGAAGCTCGCTGCGGCGCTCCTGCGGATGTTTGACGATGCGGGGCATCCCTGTTGCTTTCGCGCCTTACTTCTTGACGACCGACCGCCGGTCTGTATTATGACCGACCGTCGGTCGGAAGAATAGCGTGTGTGGCGACCCCGCTGCAACCCGCATTTTCGCCCGCTGACGCAGCGCAATGTGGAACATGGCCCGGCAGGTCATGTTCAAGCTCCGAACGGCCACACGTCCTCCGCGCTGGAGGCGTTCCGGAGAGACGTCGTGAAGACTTCGCGCATCCTCGTCCTCATCGGGCTCGCCGTCGCCGGCGCGGCCGGCGTCTGGTCCTTCATGCGACCGGCGAGCGTCGAGCTCGTCGCCCCGCGGCGCGGAGACGCTGCCGAGATCGTCTATGCGACCGGCGTCGTCGAGCCGCGCACCTGGGCCAAGGTCACGCCGCTCGTGCGCGAGCACATCGTCGAGCTGTGCAACTGCGAGGGGCAGGATGTCGAGGAAGGCACCGTGCTCGCCCGCCTCGACAGCCGCCAGGCCGATGCCACCCTCGCCGAGCTGCGTGCCCGCGAGCGCCTGGCCGCCGCCGAGTACGAGCGCCTGTCGGTGCTCATCGAGCGCAATGCGGCCAGCCAGCAGGCGCTCGACCGGGCGCGCAGCGAGGTCACCCAGGCGGAAGCACTCATCGCCGGCCATCAGGCGCGGCTCGAGAACTATGTGCTGCGCGCGCCGATGTCCGGCGTCGTGCTGCGGCAGGACGGCGAGGTCGGCGAGATCGCCGAGCCCGGCACCGTGCTGTTCTGGGTCGGCAAGCCCAAGCCCCTCCAGGTCGTCGCGGACGTGAACGAGGAGGACATTCCGCGCGTCGAGGCGGGGCAGCGGGTGCTGCTGCAGGCCGATGCCTTCCCCGGCCGGCAGCTCGAGGCGAGCGTCGACCGGATCACGCCGAAGGGCGACCCCGTCGCCAAGACCTACCGCGTCTATCTCGCACTGCCGGACGATACGCCGCTGATGATCGGCATGACGGTCGAGATCAACATCGTCATCCGCGTGTCGGACAATGCCCTGCTGGTGCCAGCAGAGGCGATCCGCGACAATGCGGTCTTCACCGTCGCGGACGGCGTGGCGCGCCACCATCCCGTCGAGATCGGCATTCGGGGCCCACGCGAGGTGGAGGTTCTGTCCGGTCTCGACGACGATCAGCGCATCATCTCGCCCTTGCCCGAGACGCTCGCCGACGGCGCGAGGGTCAGGCCGGCGGAGCCGTGAAGAGGTGAACCATGCGCCTCCTCCTCGAACTCGCCATCACCCATATCCTCGGCCGCGGGCGGCAGACCGTGGTCGCCGTCGCGGGCGTCGCGCTCGGCGTCGGCTTCTCCATCGCCATGGCTTCGCTGATGCAGGGCGGCGAGGACGACTTCATGGCGCAGCTGGTCGACACCATGCCGCACGTGCAGATCACCGACGAGCGCCGCACGGCGCGCCGCCAGCCGGCGGAAGATGTTTTCGCGGTCGCCGCCATCGCCGGCCTCAGGCCGAAGGAGGACCGGCGCGGCATCCTCAACCCGGCCGAGGTCGGCACCATGCTGCGCGCCTTCGTCCCCGGCCGCATCTCGATGAGCCTCAGGACGCAGGGGGTCGTGCGCTATGCCGGGCGCGACGTCGGCATCAGCATCATCGGCATCGAGCCCGAGGAGGAGGCGGCCGTGTCCTCCGTCGCGGGCGATTTCGTCGAGGGCAGCTTCGACTCGCTCGCCGGCGGCGGTAACAACATCATCGTCGGCGACCGGCTGGCAGAGCGGCTCGGCGCACGGCTCGGAACCACCGTCACCGTCGTATCGTCGACGGGCCAGTCGCGCGGCTTCAAGATCGTCGGCCTGTTCCACACCGGCACGACCGCCCGCGACGAGGGTGAGGGCTACGTGCTGCTCAAGAATGCGCAGATCCTGAGCGAGCGGCCCAACGCCATCAACGACATCCGCCTCAAGCTCGACGATCCGGGCGCCGCACCGGGCGTCGCCCGGCGTGCGGAGGCGCAGACCGGCTACAAGGCCGTGCCTTGGCAGGAGGCGAACGAATCCCTCCTCGAGGCGCTCGTGATCCGCAACGTCATCATGTACACGGTCGTCGGCGCCATCATGCTCGTCGCCGGCTTCGGCATCTTCAACATCATCTCGACCATCACCCACGAGAAGGCGCGCGACATCGCCATCCTCAAGTCGCTCGGCTTCACGCAGCAGGACATGCGCCGCCTGTTCCTCGTCGAAGGGCTCGCGCTCGGGCTGGGCGGCTCCGCGCTCGGCTGGGCCATCGGCTTTTCCCTGTGCTACGCCATGTCGCTCGTCCACTTCGAACTGTCCGGCGCTGCGGTGGGGCGGGAAATGACACGCCTGCCGCTCGCCTGGAGCATCTGGCATTACGTCATCGCCGCGGGCTTCGCCCTCGCCTCGGCAGCCGTCGCCGGCTACCTGCCGGCGCGTCAGGCGGCGCGGCTCAACCCCGTCGACATCATCCGGGGCGCGACATGAGCCCGCTCATCGACTCCCGCGGGCTGACCCGCATCCTGCCGGCGGTCGTGCCGGTCACCCTGGTGCGCGACGTGTCGCTGAGCGTCGGCGAGCGCGAGTTCATCGCCATCACCGGCCCCTCGGGCTCCGGCAAGTCCTCCCTGCTCTACCTGCTCGGGCTGCTCGACGAGCCGACGGAGGGGACGCTGAGCCTCGCCGGGCACGACACGGCCGGCCTCGACGACGAGGCGCGGGCGAAGCTCCGGCTCGCCACCATCGGCTTCGTGTTCCAGTTCCACTTCCTCCTGCCGGAATTCACGGCGCGCGAGAATGTCGAGATCCCCATGCGCAAGCTCGGCCGGCTCTCGCCCGTCGAGATGCGCAAGCGCGCGGCCGAGCTCCTCGAGGCGATCGGCCTCGCCGATCATCTCGACAAGCGGCCGGACCAGCTGTCCGGCGGGCAGCGCCAGCGCGTCGCGGTGGCGCGGGCGCTCGCCAACGACCCGCCGCTCGTGCTCGCCGACGAGCCGACCGGCAGCCTCGATTCGAAGAGCTCCGAACAGGTGTTCCTCATCCTCGACGACCTCGTGCGCCAGCGCGGCAAGACCGTCGTCGCCGTCACCCACGACCTCGACATCGCGGGCCGCGTCGACCGGCGCATCCATCTCGTCGACGGCAAGATGGTGAGCGACGAGCACAATGGCGCGGAACGGGCGGAGCCCGCTACGCCAGACGCCCGATGAGCGCCATCGCGGCCGCCGGATTGGCCACCTTGTGGCCGCTGATGACATAGAGGTACACGTCCCGCCCCTGCGGCGCCGCGACATGGGGGGTGACGGTCTCGAGGTCGTCCGGCGCCCCGCCCGCCGCCCAGGCGCGGGCACGCTCCGCCCAGGCGTCGAGCGCTGCGGGCGCGTAGCCGAGATCCTCCCCCTCACTGGTGCCCATGATGCGGGCATAGACGAAGGGTGCCGTCACGTCGGCGATCTGCGGATATTTGCTGTCGCCCGCAACGACGAGGGCAACCTCGTGCTCGCGCAGGAGGGCGATGAAATCCGGCGAGCGGAAGCTGTCGTGGCGCACCTCCACCACATGGCGCAGGGCGAGCCCGTCGACGGATTTCGGCAACAGCGCCAGGAAGGCGGCGAAGTCGTCCGGGTCGAACTTCTTCGTCGGGGCGAACTGCCAGTTGATGGGGCCGAGCTTCTCCCTGAGCTCGGCGAGACCGCCGGTGACGAAGCGCTCGATCGATTCGCCGGCCTCGGCCAGCACGCGCCGGTTGGTCGCGAAGCGCGGCCCCTTGAGGGCGAAGACGAAGCCATCCGGCGTCTCCTCCCGCCATTTAGCGAAGCTCTCGGGCTTCTGCGAGCCGTAGAACGTGCCGTTGATCTCGATGGAGGTGAGCTTGCGGCTCGCATATTCGAGCTCGCGCTTCTGGGCGAGACCCTCGGGATAGAACGTCCCGCGCCAGGGCTCGTAGGTCCAGCCACCGATGCCGATGCGAATGCCGGGCGCTGCGTGTTGCGGCACGTCTCGTCTCCCTGTTCGTTGCTGACCAGCGGCTCCTGCCACGGCCCCAGGCCGGCGGCCACCCGTTTCGCGGCGACGATAGCACCGCTGGCGCTTCCCTGCAGCCCGCGGGCGCGTTATATACGTCGGAATATAACGCACGCCGCGGATGGCAGCCGCCGCCCGCACGGAGACCTCCGCCGATGAAGACGAAGCCAGCGGTCCTCGCCCTTTTCCTCGCGGCCGTGTTCGGCGGCCCGGCGCTCGCCGGCGAGGTCCACGTCGCCGTCGCCGCCAATTTCACGGAACCGGCGAAGGAGATCGCGGCCGCTTTCAAGGAAAGGACCGGCCACGACGCCGTGCTCAGCTTCGGCGCGACGGGGCAGCTCTATACGCAGATCACCCAGGACGCGCCCTTCGGCGTCTTCCTCTCCGCCGATGCCGAGCGGCCGCAACAGGCGGTCGCCGAGGGCCTGGCGGAGAAGGACAGCCGCTTCACCTATGCCGTCGGGCGTCTCGTGCTGTGGAGCAGGGACGCCGGCCGGACAGCCGGCGAGGAGGCCNTGCGCNCAGGCGACTTTTCCAAGCTCGCCATCGCCAATCCGAAGACGGCCCCCTATGGCGCGGCCGCCATNGAAACCCTGACGGCGCTCGGCNTCCTNTCGGCCATCGAGCCCAAGCTCGTCCAGGGCAACAACATCGCCCAGACGTTCCAGTTCGTCGACACCGGCAATGCCGAATTCGGCTTCGTCGCCGCCGCACAGCTCGCGGGCAGGGAGGGCGGCTCGCGCTGGCTGGTGCCCGAGCACATGCACCAACCGATCCGGCAGGATGCGGTGCTGCTCAAGAAAGCCGCCGGCAACGAGGCGGCGGCCACCTTCATCGCCTTCCTCAAGGGGCCCGAGGCGCGCCGCATCATCGAGCGCTTCGGCTACGGCACCGGCGGCGGCGGAACCTGAGCGGCCCGGCGCCCATGTCGGCGGAGATCTGGACGGCCGTCCGCCTCACCCTTCAGCTGGCGGCCATCACCACGCTCGTGCTCATCCTCATCGGCACGCCGCTCGCCTGGTGGCTGGCGCGCTCGCGGCGCTGGTGGGCCGAGGTGGTCGCGGCCATCGTCGCCCTGCCCATCGTGCTGCCGCCGACGGTGCTCGGCTTCTACCTGCTGCTGGCGCTCGGCCCCTCCGGGCCCGGCGGCATGCTCGCCGGCCTGTGGGGCGCGCGCACGCTCGCCTTCACCTTCGAGGGGCTCGTCATCGGTTCGGTGGTCTATTCCATGCCCTTCGTCGTGCAGCCCATCCGCAACGCCTTCGCGGCGATGGGCGAGCGGCCGCTCGAGGTCGCAGCGACGCTGCGCGCCTCGCCCACCCGCGCCTTCTGGACCGTGGCGGTGCCGCTCGCGCGCCCCGGCTTCCTCACGGGGGCGGTGCTCGGCTTTGCCCATACGGTCGGGGAGTTCGGCGTCGTGCTCATGATCGGCGGCAATATCCCCGGAGAGACCAAGGTGCTGTCGGTCGCCATCTACGACTATGTGGAGGCACTGCAGTGGCGCGAGGCCAACATGCTGGCCGCCGGCATGGTCGCCTTCGCCTTCCTCGTGATCCTCGCGATGACGCTGATCGATCGCAACGTGGGGCGCGTGCGCGAATGACGGCGCCGACGATCGAGGTTTCGCTCGCGGGGCGGCGAGGCGGCTTTGCGCTGCAAGCCTCCTTCACGGCTCCGGGACGGGGCGTCACCGCCGTCTTCGGCCCCTCCGGCTGCGGCAAGACCACGGTGCTGCGCTGCATCGCCGGGCTGGAGCGCCTCGAGGGCACCTGCCGCGTCACCGGCGAAACCTGGCAGGACCAAACCACCTTCCGCCCGCCGCACCGGCGGCCCGTCGGCTACGTGTTCCAGGAAGCGAGCCTCTTCGCGCATCTGTCGGTCAAGGGGAACCTGCTCTACGGCGTGCGCGGACGCGTGCCGGCCGATGCGGCCGTCCGCTTCGACGACGTCGTCGACCTGCTCGGCCTGTCGCCGCTCCTCACGCGGGCGCCGCACAACCTGTCCGGGGGCGAGCGCCAGCGCGTCGCCATCGGCCGGGCGCTCCTGTCGCAGCCGCGGCTCCTCCTCATGGACGAGCCGCTGTCGGCCCTCGACCGGGACACCAAGGACGAGATCCTGCCCTTCCTGGAGCGGCTGCATCTCTCCCTCTCGCTGCCCGTCCTCTACGTCACCCACGACATGCGCGAGGTCGAGCGACTCGCCGACCATCTCGTGCTGATGCGCGCCGGGCGCGTCATCGCCGCCGGACCGCTCGCCTCCCTGCAGAGCGACCCTGCCCTGCCGCTCGTTGCGGCGCGCGATGCCGCCGTCGGCCTCGATGCAGTCGTCACGCACGTCGATGCCGCCTATGGCCTCGCGACGCTCGCCGTCGACGGCGGCGCCTTCATCGTGCCGGCGACGACCGGCACGGCGGCCGGCGAGCGCCGGCGGC
>Ga0065721_10004144_pt1 | contig 39812 bp, 36 predicted proteins | sample Mesricmetagenome_FD_59108 | JGI IMG/M metagenome (GOLD analysis project Ga0065721, IMG submission 59108) | Mesophilic microbial community from rice straw/compost enrichment Sample: eDNA_1 v2 (version 2) | ecosystem: Engineered > Solid waste > Grass > Composting > Bioreactor | place: USA: Davis... | reverse complement strand
CGAATGGTCGCCTCGAAGGCTTCCTTCGCGAAGGGTAAGACGTCGGCCGCAGCGAGCGCACCGAACATCGATGAGGAGATGACGCTGCCGTTCTTGGTGGCGAGGCTGTCCATGTCGAAGGCGATCGTGCGCTTGGCTGCGAAGTCTGTCGCACCCACCACCACGGTCGGGTCACCGATGCCGTCGCCCGGCTTTTCCTTTTCGCCGACCGCGAAGGAGCGATGCGTGGAGGCAATCAGCACCGTCTTGTCCGGTGTGACCAGACCGCGCAGCACCGAACGGCCGGCTTCCATCAGTTCGGATGCCAGCACGATATCCACGTCGCCCGGCGTCGGCATCAGCGAGAAGATCGGCGCCACGCCATCACGCGCCGGCAGCATCTCGATATAATAGATCGTTGCCCCGGTGCGCTGCGCGACACCTGGAACAGACGTCGACTGGGCCATCCAGCCCTGCTCTTCCGCAAGACCCACGATCCAGTCCGCCAGCACGCCGCCGCCCTGGCCACCCATGGCGAGGATCGCAATGGTCAGCGGCTTGTCGATTGCCAGCAGCGCCTTCGGGTTTACCATCTCGTTCATCTTCAAAACCCTCAGTCTGCGAATACGATACGACCGGCAGAGCGGCGCGCCTGCAGCCAGCCGATGACCTTGTTGCGCATCTTCGAAACAAAGCTGTCCCAACGGGTCGGGTTGTGGATCACATCGGCGCGATAGAAGGACGGACAGAGAACGGCGGCCTCAGAGACTTCACCGCAATTGCCGCAACCGACGCAGCTGTTGTCGATTGCCGCGACCGGATCATCCTTCAGGGGATCATCGGTGTGCTTGACCGACAGCGACGGGCAGCCGGACAAACGAATGCAGGCGTGATCGCCGGTGCAGACGTCTTCGTCCACGCCGAAGCGTTCCTTGACCATGCGCTTGCCGTCTTTCACCGCCTTGTTGAACTGCGGCTTCACACGACGCTGCTTGTTCAGCATGCATTCGGAGGAGGCGACGATGATCTTCGGCCCCTTCTCATCCGTCGTCAGCGCTTCCTTCAGCGTGTCACGCATCTTGGCGACATCATAGGTGCGGTCGATCTGACGTACCCAGGTCGCACCGATGCCCTTCACCGCGTTGACGATGGAGTTGTTCGTCTTGCGGTTCGGGTTGATGGCGCGCGACGACATGATGTCCTGGCCGCCGGTTGCTGCCGAATAATAGTTGTCGACGACGAGNATGACGCCGTCCTGCTTGTTGAAGACCGCGTTGCCNACCGAGGTCGCAAGACCATTGTGCCAGAAGCCGCCGTCACCCATNACCGANATCGAACGCTTGTCCGCCTCGACGTTGAAGGCNGAGGCCGAGGCCGGGCCGAGGCCGTAGCCCATCGTGGTGCCGCCGATATTGAAGGGCGGAAGGATCGAGAACAGGTGGCAGCCGATGTCTGCCGAGACGTGATGCTCGCCCAGTTCCTTTTCGACGAGTTTCATGGCCGCGAAGATCGGCCGCTCCGGACAGCCGGTGCAGAAGCCTGCCGGACGCGCCGGTACGACCTCGGCCAGCGCCTTGACCTTCGGGTCGTTGAGGATCGGCGTCGGATCCGGCACCGGCGGCTGGTTGCCGAGCAGCAGGCGATCATAGGTCTCGACGAAGGTCTTCAGACCCTTCAGCATCACCGGCGCGGTGTATTCACCGCCTAGGGGCAGCATGTCCTTGCCGTGCAGCTTGGTCTGGATGTCACGGCGACGCATCAGCGTGTGAAGCGTCTGCTCCACATATTCCGGCGCCCCCTCCTCGACCATGATCACGGCCTTCTTGCCAAGGCAGAACTCGACGACTTCGTCATCGATGGTGGGATATGCGACGTTCATCACGTAGATCGGCACAAGCGAATTGCCGTAAACGTCGGCGAGGCCCATCTGCTGCAGCGCCCGCATCACGCCATTGTAGTGGCCGCCGAGCGTGATGATACCGATCTCGCCTTCCGCCGGACCGAAGAACTCGTTGAGCTTGCGCTCCTTGATGAAGTTGACGGCGGCCGGCCAGCGGCGCTCGATCTTGTCCTTGTCCTGCATGAAGTTGGCAGGCGGAAGCACGATGCGATTGACGTCACGAACCGGGTTTTCGAGCGCCTGCTTCAAGGTGAAGTCGGGACGCTTGTTGTCCTTAGCGACGAACTGGCCATGCACGTGGCAGGCGCGGATTCGAACCTGCAGCATGACCGGCGTCGACGATGCTTCGGAGAGCTGGAAACCATCTTCCACCGCCTGGACCATCGACGGCAGGTTCGGGCGCGGATCGAGGAGCCACATCTGCGACTTCATCGCAAAGGCGTGGCTGCGCTCCTGCATGATCGACGAGCCTTCACCGAAGTCTTCGCCGAGGATGATGAGCGCGCCGCCATTGACGCCACCAGAGGAAAGGTTGGAAAGCGCGTCAGACGCCACGTTGGTGCCGGCCGTCGACTTCCAGGTCACGGCACCGCGAACCGGATACATGACGGAGGCGGACAGCATGGCCGCGGCAGCGGCTTCGGATGCAGACGTCTCGAAATGAACGCCGAGATCCTCCATGATGTCCTTGGCGTCAGCCAGCACGTCCATCAGATGCGAGATCGGCGAACCCTGGTAGCCACCGACATAGGAAACCCCCGACTGAAGAAGGGCCTTGGTAATTGCAAGGATACCTTCCCCGCGGAAGATCTCGCCTTCCCCAAGCTTCAGATCCTCGACTTCCCGCGCGAATGACCGTTCAGCCATGACTTTCCCTCTGCGTCCCAGAAACTTGCAAAATCATATTTCCTGATCGGAAAGCTGTCAAACCAAAGCACAGCCTTCGCCACGCCAACGCTGCAGAATCATGACGATTTTTGCATCAAGCGCCAATTTATATGCATTTGCATGCTTGTTGCGCGCACATTTGCTGCACATGACGGCAGCTCAGGCAAGACCGAGCCGGCTCGACGACCAAGCCTTGACTTGTTAAGCGATCATGATGGGAAACGGGAGGGCGCTTTCGACGCGACGACCGCCAAGCGGCTTTTATTTATCGCTTGACGCGTCGCTTTCCGCCCATATAGTTTAAACTTAAAATAACGATCGATTAGGCGTTCAGGAGGATTTCGGATATGCGCATCGTCTGTGTTGGTGGTGGTCCAGCAGGTCTCTATTTTGCACTCCTGATGAAGAAGTTCCACCCGGAGCACTCCATCTCCGTCGTGGAGCGCAACAAGCCATACGACACGTTCGGCTGGGGCGTGGTGTTCTCTGATGCGACCATGGTGTCCATGCGCGCATGGGATCCGGAAAGCGCCGCCGAAATCGAAGACGCGTTCAACCACTGGGACGATATCGAGCTGCTCTTCAAGGGCACCCGCCAGCGCACCTCCGGCCACGGCTTCGTCGGCATCGGCCGCAAGAAGCTCCTCAACATCCTGCAGCGCCGCTGCGAGCAGCTTGGCGTCGAGCTGGTGTTCGAGACGGAGTCGAACGGCGACGTCGATTATCCGGACGCAGACCTCATCATTGCTTCGGACGGCTTCAACTCCAAGATCCGCAACCGCTACACGGACGTGTTCGAGCCCGACCTGCTTGTCCGTCCGAACCGCTACATCTGGCTCGGCACCAACAAGCTGTTTGACGCCTTCACCTTCGATTTCCGCAAGACCGACCACGGCTGGTTCCAGGCCCATATCTACAAGTTCGACGAAAACACCTCGACCTTCATCGTCGAGACCACGGAAGAAGCCTACGAGAAGCACGGGCTTGGCCAGATGGACCAGCAGGGCTCCATCGACTTCTGCCAGAACCTCTTCTCTGAAGTGCTCGAGGGCGCTGAACTGATGACCAATGCGCGCCACCTGCGTGGCAGCGCCTGGCTGAACTTCAACCGTCTCATCTGCGGCAAGTGGAGCCACTTCAACGGCAACTCGCATGTCGTGCTGATGGGTGACGCGGCTCATACCGCCCATTTCGCGATCGGTTCCGGCACCAAGCTTGCGATCGACGACGCGATCGAGCTCACCAACCAGTTCAACAAGCTCGGCCACCAGAAGGACAAGATCCCCGCGGTTCTCGAAACCTACGAGGAAATCCGCCGCGTCGACGTCGCCCGCATCCAGAACGCGGCCCGCAACGCCATGGAATGGTTCGAGGTCGTTGGCCAGCGTTACGCCGACACGCTGCCGCCCGAGCAGTTCATGTATTCCATGCTGACCCGCTCGCAGCGTATCAGCCACGAGAACCTGCGCCTGCGCGATCCGAAGTGGCTCGATGGTTACGAGCGCTGGTTCGCCAAGCAGAACGGCATCGAAGTGAGCGAGAACGCGCGCACTGTGCCGCCGATGTTCACGCCCTACTCGGTCCGCGGCTGCCACCTGCCGAACCGCATCGTCATGTCGCCGATGGCCATGTATTCGGCCAAGGACGGCATGTTGGACGATTTCCACCTCGTCCACCTCGGCTCGCGCGCGCTCGGCGGCGCCGGACTGGTGTTTGCAGAAATGACCTGCGTTTCGCCGGATGCCCGTATCACCCCCGGCTGCCTTGGCCTGTGGAATGACGAGCAGGCGGCGTCCTGGAAGCGGTTTGTCGACTTCGTTCACAACAACTCGGCTGCCAAGGTTGGCATCCAGCTCGGCCATGCAGGCCGCAAGGGCTCGACCAAGCTCGCCTGGGAAGGCATCGACCAGCCGCTCGAAGAAGGTGGATGGCCGCTGATCTCCGCGTCGGCCCTGCCCTACCTGAAGAACAGCCAGGTTCCGAAGGCCATGGACCGCGCCGACATGGACCGCGTCAAGGCTGACCACGTGCGCGCTGCGAAATACGCCGCCGAGGCCGGCGCCGACTGGCTGGAACTGCACTGCGCCCACGGCTACCTGCTGTCCTCGTTCCTCTCGCCGCTTACCAACCGGCGTACGGACGAATACGGCGGCAGCCACGAGAACCGTGCGCGTTACCCGCTGGAAGTCTTCAGGGCGATCCGCGAAGTCTGGCCCGAAGACAAGCCGATCTCGGTGCGCCTGTCGTGCCACGACTGGTTCGAGGGCGGCAATACGCCGGAAGATGCCGCGATCTTCGCGCGCATGTTCAAGGAAGCCGGTGCCGACGTGATCGACTGCTCGTCCGGGCAGGTGTGGAAGGAAGAAAAGCCGGTTTATGGCCGCCTCTTCCAGACGCCGTTCTCCGACAAGATCCGCAACGAAGTCGGCATCCCGACGATTGCGGTTGGCGCGATCGCCGAAGCCGACCAGGCGAATTCCATCATCGCTGCCGGCCGCGCCGATCTCTGCGCCGTCGCGCGTCCGCATCTGGCGGATCCTGCCTGGGTTCTGCACGAAGCGGCCAAGATCGGCCTCACGAACATTCCGTGGCCAAAGCAGTACTATTCTGGCAAGTCGCAATACGAGACCAATCTCGCACGTGCGGCAGCAGCAGCGGCTCCCCCGGCTGTGGGACCGACCGTCGCAGCAAAATAGGGGCAAGTGATGAGCGAACCGATTGCCGCACGGCTGGCAGACCGGCATGCCCTGGTAACGGGCGCAGGCAGCGGTATCGGCGCTGCCTGCGCCACCCAGTTGGTGGAAGCCGGCGCCCGCGTCACCCTGGCCGGTCGTCGCGCCGAACCGCTGGAAGCACTGGCGGCGAAGCTCGGCAAGGACAGGGTCTGCGTCGCGGACGGCTTTGACGTCACCGACGGGATTGCGATCGCCAACGGGTTGAAGAGTGCCCGCGCCTGCTTCGGGCCGATCGACATTCTCGTCAACAATGCCGGTGAAGGCCCGAGCGCGCCATTTGAAAAGACGTCGCTCGAGATGTGGAACCGCGTCATGTCGGTGGATCTCACCGGCGTGTTCCTCGTGACCCAGGCAGTCCTCGGCGACCTCAAGGAGTACGGAGCCGGCGCCCGGATCATCAACATCGCCTCGACGGCGGGGCTGACCGGTTACGCTTATGTCTCGGCCTATGTTGCCGCCAAGCATGGGGTCATCGGTCTTACCCGGTCGCTGGCCTTGGAACTGGCAAAGACCGGCATTACCGTGAATGCCGTTTGCCCGGGCTTTACCGATACGCCGCTGATCGCCCGATCGATCGAGACAATCGTCGCGAAGACCGGTCGAACGGAAGAACAGGCAATGAAGGAATTCACCAAGAGCAACCCGCAGGGACGCCTGGTGAAATCCGAGGAAGTGGCAGACACCGTTCTGTGGCTCGCATCGCCCGGAGCGGCTTCGATCAATGGACAGGCAATTGCGGTTGCCGGTGGGGAGGTATTGGCAGGATGAGCGTAGAACCGACTTCCATGGCTGGGCACCTGAGGCCTTTCAAGGACTACAAGCCGAAGCACTTTCTCTGGGACGTGAGCGAAGACGGCCGTGTGGCAACGCTGCGCCTGAACCGGCCCGAGCGTAAGAATCCGCTGACATTCGAAAGCTATGCCGAGATGCGCGACCTCTTCCGCGACCTGGCCTATGCATCGGACGTGCGTTCGGTCGTCTTGACCGGTGCCGGCGGCAACTTCTCGTCCGGCGGCGACGTATTCGAAATCATCGAGCCGCTGACCCACATGGCGATGCCGGACCTGCTTGCCTTCACCCGCATGACTGGCGATCTGGTCAAGGCGATGAAGAAGTGCCCACAGCCGATCGTTGCCGCCGTCGACGGCATTTGCGTCGGCGCCGGCGCGATCCTCGCCATGGCATCCGACATCCGGCTGGCGACGCCGGAAGCCAAGACCGCTTTCCTCTTTACCCGCGTTGGCCTTGCCGGTGCGGACATGGGCGCCTGCGGCATCCTTCCGCGCATCATCGGCCAGGGCCGCGCCGCCGAACTTCTGTTCACCGGCCGCACGATGAACGCGCGCGAAGGCGAGGCCTGGGGCTTCTTCAACACCATTCACACAGCCGAGGTTCTCGAGGCCGAGGCCAAGAAGCTTGCACACTCGCTGGCTGACGGCCCCTGGTTTGCGCATACGATGACCAAGACCATGCTCAACCAGGAATGGGCGATGGGNATCGACGAAATGATCGAGTCGGAAGCGCAGGCNCAGGCGATCTGCATGGCGACCAAGGACTTNCGTCGCGCATTCGAAGCTTTTGCGGAAAAGCGCAAGCCCACTTTCGAGGGCAACTGATGGCAGCTCCGACCAACCTCAAGGGACCCAGCCGGGACTTCCTCGACTGGCCGTTCTTCGATGACAGCCACAGGGCATTGGCTGAAAAGCTCGACGCGTTCGCGGCTTCGGGTGCGCTGAGCCACATCGACCATTCGGACACCGACAACGCCTGCCGCGCCATCGTCAAGGCGCTCGGTCAGGCGGGCCTGCTCGATGCAGCCACCGGCGCCGGCGGCACGCGCCCGATCGATTCCCGGGCAGCCTGCCTTACGCGCGAAACGCTTGCCTGGCATGATGGCCTGGCGGATTTCGCCTTTGCCATGCAGGGCCTCGGCACCGGCGCTATCGGGCTTTCCGGTTCGGAAGAACTGCGTCGCACGGTACTGCCGAAGGTGCAGGCCGGCGAATGGATCTCGGCCTTTGCGCTGTCGGAAAAGGAAGCCGGCTCCGATGTTGCCGCGATGGCCTGCTCGGCCCGCAAGGACGGCGATCACTATATCCTCGACGGTGAAAAGACCTGGATTTCCAACGGCGGCATCGCCGACGTCTACACGGTTTTCGTCCGCACCGGCGAAGCACCCGGCACACGCGGCATTTCCGCCTTTGTCGTTTTTGCCGACGACCCGGGCTTTTCGATCGCCGAACGCATCGACGTCATCGCGCCGCATCCGCTGGCGACAATCCGCTTCGAGAACTGCCGCATTCCGGCATCGCGCCTGCTTGGCGCGCCCGGCGAAGGCTTCAAGATCGCCATGCGTACGCTTGACATCTTCCGGGCCTCAGTGGCCGCAGCAGCCCTCGGTTTTGCCAAGCGGGCGCTCGATGAAGCGGTCGCTTATGCCAAGGCGCGGCCGATGTTCGACAACCATCTGTCGGATCTGCAACTGACCCAGGCCGCCTTCGGCGACATGGCGGCCGGCATCGATTCCGGTGCGTTGCTCACCTACCGTGCAGCCTGGCGCCGGGACGTCCAGGGCCTGCCGACCACCAAGGAAGCCGCAATGGCGAAGATGGTGGCGACGGAGAACGCACAACAGGTCATCGACCGTGCGGTGCAGATCTTCGGCGGTCGTGGCGTGAAAAGCGGTGAGATCACCGAAAGCCTCTACCGCGAAATCCGGGCGCTGCGCATCTACGAGGGTGCGACCGAGGTTCAGAAGATCATCATTGCCCGTGAATTGCTGAAGGCTTGAGGCGACGATGGCTTACACAACCATACGACGGCTGAACTTTGGCGATTGCGACCCCTCGGGCATCGCCTACTTCCCGTCCTACCTGAACATCCTGGTCGGGGTGTACGAGGAGTTTTTCGAAACCCTCGGCTTCCCTTGGCCGCAGATGATCAACGAGCGGAAGATCGGGCTCCCGACGGTCACCCTCGACCTCACCTTCAAGAGCCCCGGCTTTCATGGCGACCGGATGGATTTCACGGTCAAGGTCATGCGGGTCGGCAACAGCTCGGTGGACCTCGAGCACGAAGTGCGTGCCGGCGACCGGCTGCTCTGGACCGCAAAGCAGCGGCTCGTCGTGACATCGCACGAAACACACAAGGCCCTTCCCTGGCCTGACGATATGCGCGCAGCGCTCAACACCCATTTGGAGAAGCAAGATGCACACGATTCTGCAGCCTGAGGGCTGGGCAAAGCCGATCGGCTACTCGAACGGCGTGGCCGCCACGGGTCGTCAGGTTTTTGTCGGCGGGCAGATCGGCTGGAACGCACAGTGCCAGTTCGAAACCGACGACTTCGTTGGCCAAGTCAAGCAGACGCTGCAGAACATCGTGGCTGTGCTGGCGGAAGCCGGTGCTGGCCCGCAGCATATCACCACCATGACCTGGTACTTCACTGACAAGGCGGAATACCTTGGCAACCTCAAAGGCATCGGCCAGGCCTACCGTGAGGTAATCGGCAAGCACTTCCCGGCCATGGCCGCCGTGCAGGTCGTCGCCCTTGTGGAAGACCGCGCCAAGATCGAGATCCAGGCAACCGCCGTAATTCCGGAATAAGAACCATGAGCGAGACGACCTCTTTTTGCGCCACCGTTTCGGGCACGATCGACAACGGAATCCTGGTCGTCACGCTCGATAACGCGCCCGTCAACGCCACGTCGGTGGATGTCCGCGCAGGCCTCGAAAAGGCTCTGTCGCATGCGGAATCGTCCGCCTCCGTGGATGCAGTTGTCATTACCGGTGCCGGCAAGACTTTCATTGGCGGCGCCGACATCAAGGAGTTCGGCAAGCCGGCGCTTGACCCGACGCTTCCGTCCGTCATCGAGAAAATCGAGAACCTGGCAAAGCCCGTTGTTGCGGCCATCAATGGCGCGGCGCTGGGCGGTGGCCTGGAAGTGGCGCTCGCATGCCACTGCCGCGTATCGTCTCCGACCGCGCAGGTCGGCCTGCCGGAAGTGAAGCTCGGCATTGTCCCGGGCGCCGGTGGCACCCAGCGCCTGCCCCGGCTGATCGGTATCCCGGCAGCACTGGATCTCATCGCGTCCGGCCGCATCGTCAAGGCGGATGAAGCCCTGAGGCTCGGCATCATCGACCAGATTACCGAAAACGATCTCGTCCCGGCAGCTGTCGCAGTTGCACGCAACCTTGTCGGAAAATCGCTTCGTCGCACCGGCGCCTTGGATGTCGCACCGGCGGATGCGGCCGAACTCGAAAAGGTCAGCGGCAAGATACTTGCCAAGGCGCGAGGGCAGAAAGCACCGGCGGAAGCCGTGCGGCTGGTCACATCCGCAACCCGCCCCCTCGCCGAAGGACTCGCCGACGAACGCTCTACCTTCCTGACGCTGCGTGACAGCCGCGAGGCCGCAGCGCTGCGCCATGTCTTCTTCGCCGAACGTGAATCCTCGAAGGTGGATGGCCTGGAGGGCGTCGAGCCGCGTCCGGTCAAGACGATCGGCATCTGCGGGCTCGGCCTGATGGGCAGCGGCATCGCCGTTGCAGCACTGGGCGCTGGTTATGCGGTTATCGGCCTCGACCAGACGGCCGAAGCTGCCGAAAAGGGCCGCGAGCGCATCATCGGCCTGCTGGAGCGCAACCTTTCCTCCGGTCGCCTCGACCAGGCGGCTTTCGAAGCCCAGAAGGCGCGACTGTCCGTTACCGCGTCAGACGCTGACCTCACGCCTTGCGATCTCGTGATCGAAGCCGTTTTCGATGACCTCAACGTCAAGATCGACCTCTTCCAGCGCCTCGACCGCGTGATCCGGCCGGACGCGATCCTTGCCACCAACACCAGCTACCTGAACCCGGATGAGATCGCGGCGGCGACCGCGCATCCGGAGCGCGTCATCGGCATGCACTTCTTCTCGCCGGCGCATGTCATGCGGCTTCTGGAAGTCGTGCGCTGCGCCAGGACCGCGCCGGATGTGCTGGCGACAGGCCTGGCCGTGGCCAAGAAGCTGCGCAAGTTGCCGGTCGTCACCGGCGTCACGGAAGGTTTCATCGGAAACCGGATCTTTTCGGCCTATCGCCGCGAAGCCGAGTTCCTGCTGGAAGATGGCGCGCTGCCGCATGAGATCGATGCGGCGCTGGAAAACTACGGCTTCCCGATGGGGCTTTTTGCCGTCTACGACATGGCAGGTCTCGAGATCGCCTGGGCACGCCGCAAGCGGCAGGCCGCGACGCGTGATCCCGCCGACCGCTATGTCGAGATTGCCGATACGCTTTGCGAAACGGGACGCCTGGGACAGAAGGCCGGACGTGGATGGTACGCTTATCCGGACGGCAAGCGCACCGTTGATCCGGAAGTGACCGCAATCATCGAGGCAGCGCGTGCCAAGAAGGGCATTACGCCCCGCAGCTTCTCGACCGAAGAGATCCAGCAGCGGATGCTGCAGGCAATGGCCGCCGAAGGCGAGGCCCTGCTAAAGGAAGGCATCGCAGCCCGGCCGAGCGACATCGACCTCGTGATGATCAACGGTTATGGTTTTCCCGCGCACAAGGGCGGGCCGATGTTCGCCCGCAGCTGACCGAATTGATGTGAACTTGAGTGACCTGGAGGATGTTCTCGATGACTGAAACCCCATCCCGCCAGGCCACGATAAACAAGGCCGTCAGCTATCTCGACGACGGCACGTTCGAAGCTGCCTTGCGCCGGCGCGTGGCGATCCCGTCGGCAAGCCGCGTTGCGGCAAACAAGCCTGATCTCTGGCGTTACATCAGCGAAGAGATGCAGCCGTTCTTCGAGCGGCTCGGCTTTGCCGTCAAGGTCTATGAGAATGACCTGGCACCGGGACCCTTCCTGATCGCCGAGCGGATCGAGGACCCGAGCTTCACCACGGTGCTGCAATATGGCCATGGCGACGTGGTCGCTGGCCTGGATGGACAATGGGACGACGGGCTGGGCCCCTTCGACATGACCGAAAGGAACGGCGCCTGGTATGGCCGCGGTACGGCCGACAACAAGGGCCAGCACGCCGTCAATCTGGCGGCGATCGAAGCGCTGCTCGCCGTCAGGGGTTCGCTCGGCTTCAACCTGAAATACCTGATCGAGATGGGAGAGGAATCCGGCTCTCTCGGTCTTGAGGAGATGTGCGCCGCTCACCGGGAGGAGCTGGCCGCCGATGTCTTCATCGCTTCCGACGGCCCGCGCCTTGCGCTTGACCGCCCGACCATCTTTCTCGGTGCCCGCGGCGGCATGTCCTTCCATCTGGAAATCAACGTGCGCGAAAGCTTCCAGCACTCCGGCAACTGGGGCGGCATCCTCTCCAATCCAGGCATCGAACTGTGCCACGCGATCACCGCGCTCGTAGACCGCACCGGCAAGATCAAGGTGCCGGCCATGACCCCGGGCAAGATCCCGGAGAATGTCCGTGAGGCGCTGAAGCACTGCAAGATCGAACCGGCGGCCGACGATCCGCCGATCGAACCGTGGTGGGGAGAGCCGGGCCTGACGCCGGAGGAAAAGGTCTTCGCCTGGAGCTCCTTGGAGGTAATGGAAATGGAATGCGGCAACCTTGCCCAGCCGCTCTACGCCATCCCGCCCAAGGCGCGCGCCCGCGTCCAGCTGCGGTTTCCCGTCGGTGTCGATCCGGATGCTGTCGTGCCAGCGGTACGCAAGGCGCTGCAGGACGCAGGTTACGACCGGGTCGTGGTCAAGGATCCGACGGACGCCATCTTCCTTGCAAGCCGCCTGGATCCCGATCACCCATGGGTCAAGCGCGTCTCGGCTTCGATCGAACAGACGCTCGGTCAACCGCCAGCTATCCTGCCGAACCTCGGCGGATCTTTGCCGAATAATATCTTCTCCGATCTTCTGGGGCTGCCAACGATCTGGATCCCGCACTCCTATCCCGGCTGTCTGCAGCATGCGCCGAACGAGCATCTGCCGATCTCGATCGTGCGCGAGGGCCTCGCCATGATGGCTGGATTGTACTGGGATATCGGCGAGCACCATTCTTGACCCGGCGCCCCGCCTTGCCTGCCACCATGCCCGAGGAAATTTCATGACCGATGCGATGACGAGCCAGACCATCCAGCTGCGCGGACTGCAGGAGCCGGCGACGATCCGCATCGACCGATGGGGCATCCCGCACATCAAGGCGGCAAATGAGCAGGACCTGTTCTTTGGGCAGGGTTTCAATGCAGCGCGCGATCGCCTGTGGCAGCTCGACCTCTGGCGCAAGCGCGGACTTGGACTTCTGGCGGCCGATTTCGGTCCGGGTTACCTGGCGCAGGACCATGCCGCGCGCCACTTCCTCTATCGTGGCGACATGGCGCCGGAATGGACAAGCTACGCTCCGGATACGCAGGCGATCTGCACCGCCTTCGTCGCCGGCATCAACGCCTATGTCGAGCTCTGCCAGAAGGAGCCTTCACGGCTTCCGCCGGAGTTCTCAGTCTTCGGCACGCAGCCGGCGTTCTGGCAGCCGTCCGATGTCGTGCGGATCCGCAGCCACGCTCTCACCCGCAACGGGTTGTCGGAGATCCTGCGCGCCAACATCATGGCGATGGCAGATGCCGAAACTGACCTGCTGCGGTTCGACCTCAACCCGCCAGTGCAGCCGCAGCCGGCTGAGGGCGTTGAACTCACCGAAATTTCCATGGAAGCCACGCGCCTGTTCAAGCTGGCGACCGCCCCGGTTACGTTCGACAAGGCAAGGCTTTCGGCCACGATGGACGATGTCTGGCGCTGGACCGAGGTGACCGACCTCGGTGACGTCACCGAGCGCATCGCCGAGGAGGGTTCGAACAACTGGGCCGTCCATGGTTCACGCACAGAGACTGGCCGGCCGATCCTGGCGAGCGACCCGCACCGCGCTCATGCCGTCCCCTCGCTGCGTTACCTCGTGCATCTCGAGGCACCGGGCTTCAACGCGATCGGGACCGGCGAGCCGACGGCACCCGGCATTTCGCTTGGCCACAATGACAAGATTGCCTTCGGCCTCACCATCTTTGGCGCCGACCAGGAAGACGTCTATGTCTACCGGACGAAGGACGGTGATCCCGAGCGCTATCGGTTCGGCGACGGCTGGGAAGCGATCGAGCGGGTGACCGAACGCTTCGAGATCAAGGGGCACGACGAGCAGACGCTGACCGTCAGCTTCACTCGCCACGGGCCGGTTCTTTACGAGGATCCGGCCAAGCATCTGGTTATAGCCATGCGGTCGGTGTGGCATTCGCCCGGCTCCGCCGCTTATCTCGGCAGCCTTTCCTACATGCGGACTGGCTCCGTCGAGGCTTTTGCCGACACGCTTGGTTCCTGGGGCAGCCCGTCGGTCAACCATGTCTGCGCCGACACCGCAGGTAATATCGGTTGGTACACCGCCGGCTTCACGCCGATCCGCCGCAACTGGGAAGGGCTGCTTCCCGTGCCGGGCGACGGCTCGCACGAATGGGACGGGTTCCTGCCGCCCGACCAGCTTCCGCGCACGTTCAATCCGGCCGAAGGTTTTGTGGCCTCTGCCAACGAGATGAACCTTCCCGCCGACCGCCCGAAGGACGCACCCTCGATCGGTCACGAATGGGCCGAACGGAGCCGTGCGGAGCGCATCAAGTCCGTGCTGCGCGCTGATCCAAAGCACACGCTGCAAGCTTCCATGGCTCTGCAGACCGACGTTCATTCCCGCCCGGCGGCGGTGATCTGCGGTCTGTTGTCCGGCTTGAAAGGCAGCAAAATTCTGGACGAGACGCGTCAGGCGGCAATCGCGCTCCTGGATGCCTGGGACCATCACCTGAGAGCCACAAGCGCACCGGCCGCACTCTTTGAGGTGTGGTGGATGAAGCACCTGCGTCCGGCGCTGCTGGCGAAGTTCGCGCCAAACGAGACGGTGCGGCAGATGCTGCTGCCCGGCGACGTCGACCACATGCTGGCGCTGCTGTCCGAGCCCGGCAGCCGTTGGACCGAAGGCGAGCGGGACGACATGCTTCTTGCGACGCTCTCGGCAGCCTACGGCGACTGCGCCAAGCGCCTCGGTGACGACCCTGCCGGCTGGCAGTGGGGCAAACTGCACCAGATCCTGTTCGAGCATGCCGCAGGGCGGGCCGATACCGGTCTGTCCGGATCCTGGAATGTCGGGCCGCTGCCGCTGGGCGGAAGCCGCTCCACCCCTATGCACGCAGCCTACCGGATGAGCGATTCTGGCATTACAGCGGGTGCGTCCGTCCGGCTGGTGATGGATGTCGGCGACTGGGACAACAGTTTCTGCATCAACACGCCGGGCCAGTCCGGCGATCCGCGCTCACCGCACTACAGTGACCTGGCGCAGATCTGGGCGCGTGGCGAATATGTGCCGCTTCTCTATAGCGACAGCCGCATTGCCGAAGAGACCGTCAGTACGATCAGCCTGGAGCCTGCCGCCTAAGCGGCAGCCTCTCGCCTTTAGGGCAGGTGCGCTTTCTGCGTAAGCTCCGCCTTCAGGCGCGACGTTTCCATGCCGAGCGTGATGAAGGAATGCGCGTGCTTGGCCAGCGCGACGTTGTCGGTCCAGAGGTCACGCCAGATGGCCGTCTTCAGCGACAGCGCCCGGTCGACGATGGCGGAGGAGAAGGATTCGAAGGTGACGTAATCCTGCCAGCCGATCGCCACCAGCGCATCGAAGATCGCGGCAAAATCGATATTGCCGGTGCCGAGATAACCGCGGTGGCTTTCGCCGATATGGACATAGCCGATCTTGTCGGCGGCATGCCGGATGGCGAGGCCGACATCGGCTTCCTCGATGTTCATGTGGAACGTATCGAGATGCAGGAAGACGTTCGATGCACCGACATCGGCGATATAGGCCATGCCTTGGGCGGCCGTGTTCAGCATGTTGCTTTCGAAACGGTTCACCACTTCGAGGTTGAGCGTCACGCAAGCCTCCCTGGCATAATCGGCCACCTTGGCAAAGGTCGTGACACTGGTGTCCCAGCCCTTGCGCGTCAGCGCCGCCTCCTGCTTGCCATGCGCAGAACTCAGGATGCCGGCAAGCTTGGTGCCGCCGAGATCACGCGTCAGCGCAATCGCCGTCTTGAGGATCTCAGTGCCGTGCGCGACCGTGCTCGCGTCGTCGCTTGAGATATCGCCTTCCGGCGGCAGGCCCATGCTGATCGCCACGTCGAGCTTCAGATCCTGCAGCCGGGCGGCGAGCCATTTCACATCCACCTGGGACGGGTCGATATAGGAGAACTCAATCAGGTCGAAGCCGAGCTCATGCGAGCGAACCATCGCGCTTTCAAGCTCATCCTTGGATGAACCAGCGCTCCAGACAAAGGAGTGAACACCAATCTTAGACATGAAAACGACCGCCCGAAGAAACCTGTTTGATGAGAAAGCCCCGGGCCTTGAGGAGCGCCCGGGGCCAAGAGCCGCGAAAATCAGCGAACTGCTGTCCAGCCCTTGTAGTCCTTGAGGTTTTCCGACGTGATCAGCTGCGGATCGAGCAGCACGACCGGCTCGGCCGGCTTCTTGCCGTTCAGCACGTCAACCCCAAGCTGCAGCGCCTGTCCCGCCATCGTATAAGGGTCCTGCGAGGCGGAGGCCTTGATCAGCGAGTTGCCGCCGGCGAGAGCCTTTTCGATATCCGGCGCACCATCGACCGCGGTGATGATGAACTCGTTGCGGTTCAGCTGCTTGGCGGCAAGCTCGGCACCGATCGCCGTCGGATCGTTGATGGCAAAGACACCGTCGATCTTCTGGAAGCGGGTGAGCAGCCCCTGCATTACCGCCAGACCGCCATCGCGTGAACCCTGGCCGTTCTGGTCGTCAGACAGGATCTTGATGTCCGGAGACTTGGCAAAGGTTTCCTTGCAGCCCTGCACGCGATCGAGGATCGAGGACGACGCCGGTCCGTTGATGATGACGACATCACCCTTGCCGCCCAGCTTGTCGACGATGTACTGGCACGCATCCGCACCCGCCTTGACGTTGTTGGTCATGACGGTGACATCCGCACCGGGTGCCGACACGTCGAATGCAGCGACCACGACACCGGCAGCGGTTGCCTTCTTGACAGCAGGCGCGATGGCCTTGGCGTCAACGGCGTTCAGCATGATGATGTCGACACCGGCAGCGATGAAGCTGTCGATCTGCGACACCTGCTTGTTGAGGTCATAATCGGCCGAAACCGAGGTGACCTGGACGTTCGGGTTGATCTTCTTGGCCGCGTCTTCGATGCCCTTGATGGTGGCCACGAAGAAGGGGTTGCCGAGCAGGCCGACCGAGATGCCGATCTTGTTCAGATCCTTGGCGGCTGCCGGCATGGCGATGGCGGCAGCAAGTGCCGTACCTAGCATGAGTTTAGAAAGCATGCGCATGTTTTCCTCCTCTTGATGACGCTCCTCGCGCCGTTGTTGCCGAAAATTTCCTCGAATTTCCGGAATGCATACGCCTCGTGGAGGCGGATCAGGTGCGGCTCAGCCCCTTTGCACGGTAGCGGTCCAACGCCACGGCGACGATGATGACCAAGCCCTTGATGATGTACTGCCAGATGTCCGAAACGCCGACGAGGATCAGGCCGTTTGAAAGCACGGCGATGATCAGAGCCCCGATCAGCGTGCCCCAGATGGAGCCGATCCCGCCAACAAAGCTGGTGCCGCCGAGAATGACGGCCGCAATGGCGTCAAGCTCGTACGCCTGGCCAAGCTGCAGGCCATTTGCCGCATAAAGACGCGCCGCCGACATGGCGCCGCCGAGACCGGAAAACAGCCCCGACATCGCGTAAACGAACAGCAGAACCAGCGGTACCTTGATGCCTGTCAGCCGTGCCGCCTCGACATTGCCGCCGACGGCATAGATCCAGTTGCCGAGCACGGTGCGCTTCAGGATGAACCAGGACACGAGGATGGTGACGATCGCGATGATTGCCAGCCACGGAATGCCGAACAGCGACCCATTGCCGATGAAGTCGAACGGCAGGTCCGGGTTGAAGACAGTGGTGTCATTGCCGAGCAGGCGGGCAATGCCGCGCATGGCGGTTAGCGAGCCGAGCGTCACGATGAAAGGCGGCAGCTTCAGGAAGGCAATGATCATGCCGTTGATGAGGCCGCAAGCCAGGCCAACACCGATTGCCGCCGGGACACCGAGCATGCCGATATCCGGCCAGAGGGAGACGATGACGCCCACCATGGCAGATGCTGCAAGGATCGATCCGACCGACAGGTCGATGCCGCCGGTGAGGATGACGAAGGTCATGCCCGCTGCCAGCACGGTATTGATCGAGGCCTGCTGCATGACGATCGACAGGTTGTTGACCGATAGGAACCGGCCGCTCAACAAATGGAAGCCGATCGCGAGCAGGATCAGCACCGGCAACATGCCGAGTGCGGTCAGCGTGGAGCCCAGTCTGGCCTTGTTCTTGGCTTTCGAGTCGGTCTGGATGGTTGTCATGTCCTGCCCTCAGGCCTCCTCCTGCACTTTGTCCGTCATCGAGCCGGTCGACAGCGTCATGATTGCCTCCTGCGCGATGGGCGCGCCGGGCGCTGCCTTCACCTCGCCGACAATCCGCCCTTCGCGCATGACAAGCGCCCGGTCGGCGATGCCGATGATCTCCGGCAGGTCGCTGGAGATCAGCACGATGGCGATCCCCTCACGAGCCAGTTCATCGATGATCCGGTAGATTTCTGACTTGGCGCCGACATCGACGCCACGGGTCGGTTCATCAAGGATGATGACCTTGGGGCGCGTTTCGAGCAGGCGGGCAATCAGCGCCTTCTGTTGGTTGCCGCCCGACAGGGCGCCGACATTGATGCTGGTGCTGTTGGTGCGGATCGAAAGGTTGGAGACGGCCTTGTCGGCCCGCTGGCGCGCCTTGGCAAAATCGAGAACGGAACCGAAGCGCGCATCTTCGCCGATGACCGCAACGTTGACGTTGTCGGTTATCGACATGTCGAGGAACAGCCCGAGCCCTTTCCGGTCTTCTGTGAGGTAAGCGATGCCGGCATCCATCGCGTCACGCGGGCTGCGGATGTTGAGCTCCCGGCCGTTGAGAACCACCGTGCCGCTCGTCTTCGCGTCTGCACCAAAGATCAGTCGCGCCAGTTCGGTGCGCCCGGATCCGACGAGACCGGCAATACCCATGACTTCGCCGGCATGGACATCGAACGAACATTGATGGACGCGCCGCCCGTCGCCGACGTCGCGGACAGACAGGACAACCGCCTTTTCGCCCGCGGGGGCGCTATGCTCCTTCTTGTAGAAGGATGAAAGATCGCGACCCACCATCATCGACACCAGCTTGGCGGCGGAAAGATCGCTCCTCTCCAGCGTGCCGACATAGGCGCTGTCGCGTAGCACGCTGACGCGATCGGCGAGTTGATAGATCTCCTCCATCCGGTGGCTGATATAGATGATGGCGATGCCATGCGCCTTGAGGCTGGCAATTACCTCGAACAAACGGTCCGTCTCGCGGGTGGTGAGCGAGGTGGTCGGCTCGTCCATGACGATGATGCGCGCATTGGTCGTCAGCGCACGGGCGATTTCGACCATCTGCCGTTCACCAAGCGACAGCGTCGCAACCATGGTATCGGCACTGAAGCCGAGGCCAAGCCGCTTCAGGATCGGCTCCGCTTGGGAACGCATGCCGGAACGATCGAGGATGCCGAAACGCGAGGGTTCGGCGCCGAGGAACATGTTCTGCGCGACCGAGAGATTCGGCGCGAGCGACAGTTCCTGGTAGATGACGGCGATGCCGTTTTCCTTGGCCTTGTTCGGATCGCCGGTAACAACCGGCTTACCGTCAATGAGGATCTCGCCGCCGGCATCCGCCGTATAGGCGCCGGAGAGCACCTTCATGAGCGTCGATTTGCCCGCGCCGTTCTCGCCCATCAGTGCATGAACCTCGCCGGCATGCACCGTGAAGGATACATTGGACAGCGCACGCGTGGTGCCGAAGGTCTTCGAGATGTTGCGCATCTCGAGAACCGGAACAGCCGCCGCTGAGGTCAAAGGCGCTGCACTCATGCCCGCGCCTCCCTGACTGGTTGAACTAAGATTGAATCCCGACTTTCGGCCAACGACAGCCACCGCTTGCGATAGGCATCCAGACCGGGAACTACGACAGGCTCAGCCTGCCGGCACTCGCTGGTAAAGGCGGAACTGCCGTTCGCCTCGAAGGCAAGCGCCGCGGCGCCCAATGCGCTGCCTTCTGCGACAGCGCTGATCAGCACCCGCTGCTGCGGCCGGAGCGCGGCAAGCAGGCCCGGATAAAGCCCCGTTTTTACGAGGCCGCCATCGATGACGATGTCGTTCTCCGACCGGATCAGATCCAGCGAAAGATCCGTCATCAGGGCAACATAAAGAAGGGCAGCCGCGGCCCGCTCCTCGCCTTCGGCCGCCGGTCCGACAAAGCTGCCCTCGCCCGGCATCGGGCCGCCCGCTGCAAAGGATGGCAGCGCAAAGATGCCCTTTGCGATAACCGCCGCCACGGCTTCCAGGCTGACCGGCTTGTTCCAGCCGCCGCTTGCGATGTCGTACTCGCGTCCGCCCATGAAGCGGATGGTCGCCGTCGGCTGATGGTCCACCGTGACATTGGCGAGCATGTCGCGCTCGGGGTCGAGCGCTTCGAGCGGGCAGGCGGAGTTGAAGATGATCACCCAGGTGCCGGTGGACACGAGGGTGAAATCGGAAAAGCCGACCGAGCGATAATAATAAAGCGCCGCATTGCTGTCGTGCACGCCGTTATGGACGGTGAGGTCCCGGCCGCCTTGCGTGCGCCAGGCGCCCACGGCCGATCCAGCGCGCGCCATGGGTGGCATCTTGGCGCGCCAGCCTTCAGCATCCACCAGGCTGCTGTAGTCATCCTTCAGCGGCGCCCAGAGATGCGAATGGCAGCCGAGATAGGATACTTCCGACACAGCCGTCCCGGAGAAGCGCCAGGACCAGAACTGCGGATAGGCGAGGATGGTCTCGGCCCGCTCCAGCAGTGCGGGATCGCGATCCTTCAGCCAAAGGACATGCCGTCCATAGTTCAGGCCAAGCGGCAGGTTGGGCGAAAACGTTTCCGAGAACGACGGCAGCAGGCCGTCGATGCGCGCGGCCACATCGACCGGTGGCTCCTGCTCGTAATCGAGCATCGGCGTAGCCAGGTCGCCATTCTCGATCAGGCCGAAGGTGCAGCCATGCCCGGAGAACATGATGCCGGAAACGTCATAGCCGTCGGCAAGGTCGTTCAACTCAGCCTGCATCCAGGAGAAGAGGTGCGCATCATCCAGCACCCTCAGGCCGTCGCGGTCTTGCCAGACGGGGCGCGTGCGCCGCTCAGCCAAAATCATCCCATCGGCAGCAATGACGAACAGCTTTGAATTCGTCTTGCCGAGATCGAACACGGCTATGCTGGGAGACGCATTCTGGCTCAAGTCAACCTCCGTTTCCGGAAGGATGGGCGATGACGATCGTCACGCCGGCATCCTCCAGCATCTTGGCGTTGGCGTCGGACAGCCCATCGTCCACGATGATCGTGCTGACCCGTGACAAAGGTAGAACCAGATTGCGCGCCTGGATAGAGAATTTACTGCTGTCGGCAAGAACGACAATTTCGTCCGCACAACTTGCCAGTTCGCTGATGACCTTGGTGAGCAGCGGATGCGACTCCAGCAGGCCCTCATTGTTGATCCCCTGCGTGCCGACAAAGAACCGCGATGCGAAGAAGCTCGGCGGCCCGGCGGCCGGATCGTGGATAATGCGCGGCTCCCGGTGCAATTCCCCGCCCGCAATCGTCAGATGGCAGGTGCCGTTTTCACCGAGATAGGCGGCAAGCGGCATCGAGTTGGTGTAGAGCCGCACGTTGCGGCGCGCCAGAAGCAGGCCGAGATGATAGCAGGTCGAGCCTGCGTGGACGATGATGGAGTCCCCGTCGCGCACCAGACCGGCAGCAGCCTGCGCGATGGCACGCTTGGCCTCCACAGCCCTGTCGCGGTTTTCGTCATAGGAGCGGGCGGCGATGCGGCTCAAAGCGGGCCCCACGCTTGCCGAGATGCCGCCATAGACCTTGCGGGCCTTGCCGATCTCATGGAGCTTGTCGATATCCCTGCGCACCGTGGCCGCGGACACTCCAAGCTGCTCCTGGAGGTCGCGCACCGAAGCAAACGGCCGTTCCTTCAACAGGTCGGTAATGATCCTGTGCCGATCGGCGTCGCTCAACGGGGTCCTCCTCCAAGCTCCTCATGCGCGGATGAGCAACTATAATCATACGACAACATGATCTTCAAGATCGGCGACGCAAAAACATCATCGTTGACGTAATTCGCTCACAGATCTACACTTTGCGCAAAACTTGCATCATGCACTGCAGCATTCCGGCGCATGTGATCCATTGCATTGCGGAATGGCGGGAGGAAGAATGACAGCCTCATTCACGCGTCCGGATGACTTCGACGGCTTCATCGAACTGTCGCGCAAGATCGGCAGCGACATCCTGAAAACCCAAGGTGCCGGCGGCAACACGTCGCTCAAGTCCGACGGCGTCATGTGGGTGAAGGCCTCTGGCACCTGGCTTTCCGAAGCCGGCGCAAAAGAGATCATGGTGCCGGTCGAGGTGGCGCCGCTGCTGGAAGCGCTACGCTCCGGTGATCCGCGCGCTGAGAAGTCGACGGACTTCGTCGTGGACGCGCTCAATCTCAGCGGGCTCCGCCCCTCCATTGAAACAAGTTTCCACGCTGCCCTGCAGCATCGGGTGGTCGCGCATTATCACTGCGTCAACACCATTGCCCATGCCGCGGTGGCCGATCGCGATGAGCGGCTGAAGGCGCGGATGGCGAAACTGCCGGACCTCAAGTGGGCGACAATCCCTTACCGGCGTCCAGGCGTGCCTCTGGCAATCGAGATCGACAAGGTCGCGCATGACCGCCCCGATGTGTTGATCCTCTTCAACCACGGCGTCATCGTCTGCGGCGACAGTGTTGAGGATGTGGCCGAGAGGATCGAGCGCGTGACGGCGGCGCTGGAGATCGAGCCGCGGCAGACAAACTCGCCAGACATGCCAGCGCTTAACGCCATCGCTTCAGGCTCGGGCTTCAAGCCCGCCGGCGATCCGGTGAGCCACCGGACAGCCCTTGATGATGTCTCGATCCGCATTGCGACCGCCGGCTCGCTTTACCCGGACCACGTGATCTTCCTCGGCACGAGGATCGGTGTCCTTGCGCCCGGCGAGACCGCAGCGGAATTTAAGCGTGCGGCAGGCAATGGCGAACCGGCGCCGAAGATGCTGATCGCACCGAACAAGGGGGTGCTCGTTTCGGAAGAACTGACACCCGGCGGCGAGGTCATGGCCCGCTGTCTGGCCGATGTCGTCACCCGCATCCCTGACGATGCAACGCTCGCCTATATCGGCGCAGATGGCGAACACGAGCTGACGAACTGGGAGGCCGAGCAATACCGCCAGGCGCTCGATCGAAAGGCGTCTGGAAACGGATGATACAGCCTCGCCCGCCAGCTATCGCAATCGGCATCGATGTCGGCACCTCCGGCGCCCGTGCGGCGGCACTGTCGGAAACGGGTGAGGTTGTCGCCTTTGCCGCGGCGCCTTTCGAAGGTGCGGATGAAACACGAACGCCCGCAGCATGGTGGCGGCGCGTCAGCGAATGCCTGAGGGCGCTGGGCGAGCAGGTTTCGCTGGCCACCGTGGAAGGGCTTGCCGTGGATGGCACCTCCGGCACCGTGCTGTCAATCGATGCAGCCGGCCAGCCGCTCGGCGTCATGATGTACAACGAGCCCTGTTCGGACAGATCGATCGTCGAGCGCATCGCCGCCATGGCACCGGCCGACAGCCCCGCACGCGGCGCCAATTCCGGTCTCGCGCGGGCGCTTCATCTCCTGTCTCGAACGCCCGACGCATGCGTGGTGCATCAGGCCGACTGGATTGCCCTGCAGCTTGGCATGACCGATCCCGTGACGGATGAAAACAACGCCCTGAAAACCGGGTATGATCTGACAGATGAACGGTGGCCAGCCTGGATTGCCGACGCAGGTCTCTCACCGGACCGCTTGCCGACCGTCGTTCGCGCCGGCACGCCTGTGGGACGGCTCGGCGATACCGGCAGGATCTTTGGCTTGTCACCCTATTGCCGCATCCACGCGGGAACCACGGATGGTTGCGCCTCTTTCCTGGCGACCGGCGCGAGCCGGATCGGCGACGGGGTGACGGCCCTCGGCTCTACGCTCGTGCTGAAGCTTGCCTCAGCGCACCCCGTCAGCGCTTCAAAAATTGGGATATATGCCCATCGTGTCTTGGATTTCTGGCTGGTCGGCGGGGCATCCAATACCGGCGGCGCCGTCATCGGGGCGCTGGTGGGTGATGACAAACTGGAAGAACTGACGGCGCGGCTTGACCCCGACACACCGACCGGGCTTGATTATTATCCGTTGCTGAAACCGGGCGAGCGGTTCCCGGTCAACGATCCCGATTATCCGCCTCGGCTTGCCCCCCGCCCGTCTGACGAAGCCGTGTTCTTCCAGGGCTTGCTGGAGGGCATGACGGCGATCGAAAAACGCGGATACGATCTGCTGGAGGAGCTTGGGAGCGGCAAGCTCAGATCGGTAAGAACGGTCGGCGGCGGCGCCCGCAACGCCGTCTGGACAGGCATGCGGCAAAAGGCGCTTGGCGTCGACTTCCTCCCTGCGCGCTCCGTGGAAGCGGCAGTCGGCACGGCGTCGCTGGTGCTCGCGAGGCGGTCGATATGAGCTCTATCCCCGACATTTCGCTTCCAGATCTTTGCGATCGATACGAGGTGTTCTTCGTCGACCAGTTCGGGGTGCTGCGCGATGACGAAGGCGCCTATCCCGGCGCCGCGGATGCGCTGCGGCAGTTGAAGGCCGCCGGCAAGACGGTCGTTATCCTGTCCAACTCCGGCCGCAGCGGTGACTACAACGCCGAGCGCTTCATCAAGCTTGGCTTCCCCCGCGACAGCTTCGATCGCTTTGTCACTTCGGGCGACGCAGCATTTGCGGTCTTGTCCGGGCAGGGATCTCCCGTCCCGCCCGGCATCCGTTGCCTGACGATCTCCAGTGGCAATGACCGGAACTTGGCGGATCGCTTAAGCCTGATTAGCGCCGAGGATGCCGCGGAAGCGGGCCTCGTCATCATCTCGGGGAGCGAGGCGGAGAAGATCCCGATGCACGCCTATGCCGAGCGGTTGCGCCCGGCCGCGGAGCGCGGCGTGCCGGCCATCTGCACCAATCCGGACATGCACAAGCTCGCCGGCGGCACAACCGCCCCCGGTGCGGGTAGCATCGCGACCCTCTACGAACAACTCGGCGGATCCGTCCGCTGGTTTGGCAAGCCGCACCGGGACATCTACGAGCAGGCGGCGCGCTCCTGCGGAGATCCGGCACATTCAAGCATTGTCTGCATCGGCGACAGTATCGACCACGACATCCTCGGCGCAAGCAGCTTTGGCCTTGCCTCAGTTCTGGTACGTACCGGCATTCTCGCCACTCTCGGCACGGACGAATTGGAAGCCATGATGGCACCCGACCGGCGACCGACCTTCACCATGGCGGCGTTTCGGCCAGCCGATTAAGACACCCTCACCCGATTCGGATGATCGTGATTTCGTACACACCGCCGCTGTGCGCCGATCAAATATTCTGTATCATATCCTGACCATAGCAGGATTTACCGAATGATTTCTTTCGACCAAACGCGTTCTCTTTTCCATCTTCCACAGGGTGTCATCTATCTGGATGGCAACTCGCTTGGGCCGCTTCCGATTGCAGCCAAGGAGCGGGTTGCCCGCCTTTTGTCAGACGAGTGGGGCGAGATGCTCATCAAGGGCTGGAACCAGGCCGGCTGGATGATGATGCCCCGTAAGATCGGCGACCGTGTCGGCCGCCTGATCGGTGCCGAAGAAGGCTCGGTCGTGATGGGCGATACCTTGTCGATCAAGGTCTACCAGGCGCTTGCTTCGGCGCTCGACCTGGTGCCGGAGCGTAAGGTCATCCTGTCGGACAGCGGCAACTTCCCGTCCGATCTTTACATCGCACAGGGCCTGATCGGCTCGCTGGCGCGCGGTCACGAGTTGAAGATCGTTGAGCCGGAAGACGTCGAAGCCGCAATCGATGAGAACGTGGCTGTGGTGATGCTGACGGAGGTGGACTACCGCACCGGGCGCCTGCACGACATGAAGGCGCTGACGCAAAAGGCACATTCGGTTGGCGCCGTTACGGTCTGGGACCTTGCACACAGCGCCGGCGCCCTGCCGGTCGATCTTGCCGGCGCCGAAGCCGACTTTGCCGTTGGCTGCACTTATAAATACCTGAACGGCGGCCCGGGCGCGCCCGCCTTCGTTTATGTTTCGCCGCGACATGCCGACACGGTTCGCCCTGCCCTTTCCGGTTGGCTTGGCCATGATGCTCCCTTCGCCTTCGATCTTGATTATCGCCCGGGCGCCGGCGTCGACCGGATGCGCGTCGGCACACCGCCGATCATCGGGCTGGCTGCGCTCGACGCAGCCCTTGATGCCTGGGATGGCGTCGACATGCAGGACGTGCGGCGCCAGTCGATCAAGCTCTGCGACCTCTTCGTCAACGAGGTGGAAAAGCGCTGCCCGATGCTGACGCTCGGTTCCCCGCGCGACGGCGCCAAGCGCGGCAGCCAGATCTCCTTCCTGCATGAGGAAGGTTACGCGATCATGCAGGCGCTGATTGCCCGCGGCGTGATCGGCGATTTCCGTGCGCCAAACGCCATCCGCTTCGGCTTCACGCCGCTTTACACGAGCGAGGCGGATGTACTCGCGGCCGTCGATATCCTTGCCGACATCATGCAGAACCGGCTGTGGGACACGCCCGAATACAAGCAGAAGGCTCTGGTGACGTGAGCACGAAGCCATACAACCCTGCCGATGAAGGCGCCGAGATGTCGTTCCGGCAGAAGATGTCCTATACGGATTATCTTCGGCTGGACGACGTGCTGCAGGCGCAGTCGCCGCTCTCGGATGCGCATGACGAGCTGCTTTTCATCATCCAGCACCAGACGTCGGAACTGTGGATGAAGCTTGCCATCCACGAGATCCGCTCGGCCATGGATGCGATCCGTGGCGACACACCGCAGCCGGCATTCAAGATGCTGACGCGCGTCGCCCGCATCTTCGAACAGCTCAACAACGCGTGGGACGTGCTGCGCACCATGACGCCCAGCGAGTATACCGAGTTCCGCAACTCGCTTGGCCAGTCCTCCGGTTTCCAGTCCTACCAGTACCGAGCGATCGAATTCCTGGCAGGCAATCGCAATACGGCGATGCTCGGGCCGCATTCGCATCGTCCCGATCTGCTGGCCTCGCTTGAAGACATCCTGTCGCGCCCGAGCCTTTATGATGAGGCGCTGCTGCTGCTGTCCCGCAACGGCTTTGACATCGGCGACGAGGCAAATCGGACGAACTGGCGCGAGACACGTGCTGAAAATCCGAAGGTCATGGAGGCGTGGCGGGCGGTCTATGCCGCACCCGGCAAGCACTGGGACCTCTATGAGCTCGCAGAGAAGCTGGTCGACTTCGAAGACTATTTCCGTCGCTGGCGCTTCAACCACGTGACGACGGTCGAACGGGTGATCGGCTTCAAGCGAGGCACCGGCGGCACGTCCGGCACCCACTATCTCAAGAAAATGCTCGAAGTCGAGCTATTCCCGGAACTTTGGCGTGTGCGCACGGTGCTTTAGGCGCCGACGGCCCACAACCGTCCGTGACGCAAGGAGGACAGATGATCTATCACCGCATCAACGACTGGAGCGATGCTTACACCAACGGCGCCAACATTGCCGGCGGCTCTGCATGGCCGGAAAAATGGGTCGCGCCGGCCAAGAACTACCGCGACAGCATGCTTGCAGCCGGTCAGGCGGAGCTTGGGCTGCGATATGGCGATCGCGCCCGCAATGTCTATGACCTGTTCCTGCCGAAGGACAAGCCCCGTGGCCTCGTCGTCTTCGTGCATGGCGGCTACTGGCAAAGCCTCGACAACTCCTATTGGTCGCATCTTGCCCAAGGCTCCGTCGCACATGGCTTTGCGGTCGCCATGCCGACCTATACGCTCTGCCCGGAGGTCCATATCACCGATATCGTCGCCGAAGTTGGCCAGGCAATCGCCGCCGTGGCGCAAAGATTTGAGGGTCCGATCCACCTGACCGGCCATTCCGCCGGCGGCCACCTCGTTTCCCGCATGATCTCGGCAACCTCACCCCTGCCCGCGGAGGTACGCGCCCGCATCGGCAACACGATCTCGATTTCGGGCGTCCATGACCTGCGCCCGCTGATGCGCACCAATCTCAACGAGCGTCTGCGCATAACGCCGGAGGAGGCACAACGCGAAAGCGTCGTGCTGCTGGAGCCGGGGCCGGAGACGCGGCTGTTCTGCTGGGTGGGCGGCAACGAGCGTAACGAATTCCTGCGCCAGAACGACCTGCTTGCGAACATCTGGACCGGACTTGGCGCCGAAACCGCCGCTTATGCCGAGCCGGACAAGCATCACTTCAACGTGCCGGACGGGTTGATCGATCCCGACCACCCGATGACGCGGACGCTGCTGATGGCCCGGTAAATCTCTCCGGTCTAATGTCGCGTTGAGGGTGAGGGAAGAGAGACTGGTGGAGACGACATGGCGAATGACGTGAATCGCTAATTTCCTCCCTCCTAGCGCCAATAGCGCGCGCGACATCAGCAGCCACGCTGGCTGGCAAAACTTCTTAACTACCTTTGGAAACCTGAGACTTACAGGTTTTGTGCGATCCTCTGTTGACCAGCAGCAGGAATCGCCATGTTTTCGCGCTTTTTGAACGACCGCTCCGGAAATTTCGGCATCATGAGCGCGTTGCTCGTCGTGCCTCTGCTTGGCATTGCCGGCGTGGCAATCGACGTTGCGGAAGCCCTGAGCCGCAAGACGCAGTTGCAGGATGCCGCAGACTCCGCCGCACTTGCTGCGATCGCGGAAAAATCAGCGGCCTTCAAGCAGGCCATGCTGATGAGCAACAACGGCGACGTGCCATTCGGCATCAAGGACGCGGAAGATTTCTTCAACTCGCAGGTCGCGGCAATGACCGGCGTGACGCTGCAGAACAGCTCGGCGGCCGTCAAACGTGACGACAACCAGTTGAAGGCCGTCTTCAACTATACCGCATCGGTTCCCACCACTCTTCTTCGGGTCATAGGCAAGGACAGCATCACCGTCTCCGGACAAGCGTCCGCCGTCTTCCAGACCGAAACTTTTCGCGATTTCTTCCTGCTGCTCGACAACACGCCCTCCATGGGCGTTGCCGCAACAACGGCCGACATCAACAAGATGGTCGCCAATACCCCCGACAAATGCGCCTTCGCCTGCCACATCGTGAAGGACGGGGTGGAGGACCTGAACAGCTACTACAACAAGGCAAAGTCGCTCGGCGTCACGATCCGCATCAACGTGGTTGCCCAGGCGACCGCAGCGCTGATGGACACCGCGGTTTCGGTGCGCAAGAGCCCGAACCAGTACCGCATGGCCGTCTACACCTTTGGCCAGAAGGCCGAGGACCGCAAGCTCCTGGAAGTCGTGTCGTTGACGGACAACCTGAAGGAGGCCAAGGAGAAGGCGTCGCTGATCGACCTCATGTCGATCCCCTACCAGGGTTATGATAGCGACCAGCAGACCGATTTCGACCGGGCACTGCAGGATCTCAGCACCAAGCTCGGACATCCCGGCACCGGACTGACGGCCGCGAGTCCCGAAAAGATCGTCTTCTTTGTTTCCGATGGCGTCAACGACAGCAAGAAGCCGCAAAGCTGCACGAAGAAGCTCACCGGCACGCGCTGCCAGGAGCCGATCGACATCCGCGTTTGCGAGCACTTGAAGAAACGCGGCTACAAGATCGCGGTGCTCTACACTACCTATCTGCCACTGCCGACCAACAATTGGTACAACACCTGGATCAAGCCGTTCCAGCCCGAGATCGCCACCCGCATGCAAAGCTGCGCGACGCCCGGCTACTTCTTCGAAGTGAGCCCATCGGAAGGCATCACCGATGCGATGAACAGCCTCTTCCTGAAGATCGTCTCGAGCCCGCGCCTTACCGGCTGAGCAGGCAGCACCCCCTTGTTCCTGCGCAGGACGCGTTGACCACGGCCGCCGCTAAGTTCACACTTGGCGACTTCTGCTCAAGGAGGAGGCATGAATGGAAGAGCCGGGTAGCTGGCGACAGATGCGAACCGCACCAAAGGACGGAAGTCGCATCCTCGTGACGATACGCCCGTCGGAACAGGGTCCGGGAGCCGTCGACCTTGTTTATTGGTCCAATGCCGACCGGTTTGGCGGAGAAGCATGGCGTTCATCCGATTCCGTTCCTGGACGGGTCGTGGAATATGCCGAGCCGGAAGTGAAGTGTTGGATGCCGATGCCGCAGGCCAATGTCGACCAGATGACGTTTCCCTCGGCTTGGGAAGGCAAGGGCGAAGAAGAACTCGATGGGTCGGGCATCTAGGCGCGGCTACCCGCGTCACACCTGCTCGCGGTTCAGGTGACCACCAAGAAGCATGACAACGAGGTGCACGAGATTCCGGGCACCAAAGCGGGACTTCAGCTTGTCGAGCCGGTGTTCGACGGTGCGGTTGGACAGTCCAAGCTGCGCCGCGATTTCCTTGGCAGTGCAGCCTTCCAGCAGAAGCTGGACGACCGCCTCCTCGTCGACATCAAACTTCCCGTAGGTCTTCGGCGTATCAAGGAGGAAGCGGGCGTAGCTTGATGAGATGACCCACTGCGGCCGCCCGGTCGTTCTCTGCGGGATCAGGATGCGGTCGTAGCCGAGATTGATGCCAAACAACTGCGTCTTGACGAGCTCGATCGAGGGCTGCTGGTTTTCGATGACCTGCTTCAGCCGCGGGATCACGGCGTTCGCCATATAGGTCTGGTCCTTGAAGTCACCGATCCTCTGGTCTTCAAAGATCTTGTTGACGTTGAACAGGCTGGAGGTGAAGCCGGAATGGCGAACGGCCTTCATGTGCCATTCCAGCGGGTCGGCCCCGTTCACCGTGATCACCGTCAGGCGCATCTTGATGGAAAGGAGGTCAAGCACACCGGCATAAACCTGTAGTGGTTCCACGGGCTCGGCCGGGTCGGTTTCGATCCAAGCGTCGAGCATCCTCTGCGCGACAGTGTTGAAAAGGTTGCTCTTGGCCATGATGCTTCTTTGACTGCGAGCAGAAGTGCTCCCGTCGATGATGCGCCAGCCGCCGCGAGCGTGGATCCGTCGCGACGGCCGATCTCAAGTCAACGACGTGAAGCTCAACCGGCCGGTTTGCCTGCTTTTTTCGCGGCAGCCGCGCGCGTCTGCAGGACTTCGAGCGGAATACCGGTGCTTTCGGAGGCGATGTGGAACAGGGCCTGGCCGATATTCTTCGTCTTGAAGGCCAGCCCGTCTTCGCCTCTCTCACGGTCAAAGCCGATCCGGTTGCCCAGCCTGTCGACGATGACATGGATGCCGAACAGCATCTGGTCGAACTTGTTGTTGACCGGCGTGCAGAAGTTGGCGTTGTCGGAGGTCTCGACCTCGCCGTCGAAGTTCGTAATGAAGATCTGCGTGATGTGAAACTTGTCCGCGGCGCGCTTCACAACCACTTCGCCGAATTTGCAGAGGCCGAAATAAGGTGCCGTTGGCAGAACCGCAGAGCGGATCGCCTTGCGCATGCGATGTTCTCGCGGCAGGCGGGAAACGAACAGCTCGCATGCATCGGCGCCTAGGATCGCCATGTTTTCCTTGGTAATGGCGGCGACTTCCGCTGCGGCCATGGAAGGGTCGATCTTGCGGAACTTCTTCATCGAAGTTGCCATCGGTTCCCGGTTGCCATCCTCGCCATGGAACCAGCGCGAGTACCGGGGAGCACCGTTGGCTGAATGGCCTGGATCGGCATGGGCCAGAATAGACGCCTTCGCCACCTTCACCACCGAAGAGCCGAATCTGCTGCCGTATTCCAGTTTGGTCGCTGCACTCATAGTTCCCTCATTCGCACCAGGCATTGATTGAGGTTGAACCTAGAGTTGCCGCGTTAACGGATGCGACAATCGGCCTCCGTAAATTTACCCACCCTGTGCCGATTCCTGTCGCTGATGCTGCTGCACGGGGCAGGTGAGGACGTCTGAACGATGGTTGAGGTTGTGCTAAAACACTTTTCGTTTCAGTCTGGTGCAACCGCGACGAGGATGGCCGGTTAGCCGTCAAAGCCGAAGCCCGAGAGCATCTTGACCAAGCAGCGCACAAAATATGAAGCCATTCAGGAGGAAGATGGCTCCTGGTCTGTCATAGACACGGCGACGGAGCTGGCCGTGGTGCTGGCCAAGGAGCCGATGGTGCTGCTCCAGGAGCGATTTGCAAAAACGCTGGCTGAATTTCTTAACCTTGAAGAGAAGACGGGTAGCAACAACACCCTGCAGTGACGCAGGTAACCTTTGTGCTCTGTGCTAGATCAGCCCGAATGCCGCGCGGGCGGTGCGGCAGGCATGGTCTCCGGGAGAGCATGCCCGACAAACATCCGGGCGCACTTCATAGATCGTGCAGGAGGTGCTGACACCGACCCGGCCCGCAAGGGCTGAGCAGCGTTCGTCATCGCATCGCATCCCGCGTTCATCTGCAGCGACGAACTGAGGCGGAATGAGGTCGAGCGCTTCATCGCTCTCCATCGTGAAGCGGGGCCATTCGGATGAGTATGAACAGCAGGCGCCGCATGTCTGGCAATCCCAGGATGCTTCGGCGGAATCAGGCTCCGCGAGCGCCATGTCGTGCTGCCCGTTGAGTTCAGCCCATCCGCTCACCTCAAGTACCCCTCGCGCTTATTTGTGCGTCAGCAGCCACATCTTGCCGGCCATGGTGATGCCATGGGCAGTTTCGCCGGCCGGTGCACTATCGTCCAGCTCGCGGATCAGGCCGTATTCGCGCAATTGGTCGACGGTGGCGGTCGTTGCGAACTTGACCTTGATCGGGCGCTCCTTGAAGCGGTCGGAACGCGCATAGGTGACCTGGGCGTTGAGGTGCGTCCACTTCTTCTCGCCCTGCGGATGAAGATCGCCATCCTTGGCAAGCTTGAGGCCACGAACCTGTGTCGGCGTCAGTTCGACGGCAAGCGCGGCAGTGGTGGTGGCGGGACTGTTCATGTGAGTTGCTCCTTTATCGGCTTTGGGAGACCCGGCCGCTCATCGACAGGACGTGTCCATGGCTGCTGTCGCAGGTTGGACTGCCATCGTGGCAAGACTAGGGGTCGTATTGAGTAAGTGTGAGGTTCGGCTCAGGCCTGGCGCGCTTTGCGGGCGGCGTATTTGCGGTCACGCTCGGCCTTGCGGGCCGCTTCGTCTTCGAGAACACGCGTGATGCGGTTCTTCTCGGCCTGTTCGCGGGCTTCAATTTCGGCGCGGGCGGCAGACTGGGCTGCGGCTTCGCGTTCAGCTGCCTCGGCGGCGGCGCGGTTCTGCTCTTCGAGCTTTGCCTGCCGGCGTTCGGCCTGGCGGGCCTCACGAGCCTCGGCGATCGCAATGCGCTCGGCCTGCTTTGCTTCGCGAAGCGGAGCGGCGGCTTCCTGGGCGGCCTTGTAGGCCTGGAGCTGCGCGGCTTTCGCTTCGGTCGCAGCGGTACGCCGGTCGGCGATGTCGCTGTTTCGGGTGGTTTTCAAGATATCACCTCAGATAATTCGCTTCGGGAAAAAGAAAAAAGGCCAGGCTATTGCCTGACCTCACGTCGTCTCATGCTTTCAGCGGTGCCAGTACATCCGTGGTCAACGGAAAGCAGAGATTGGATCAAGCGGCCTGGAGATTGCAGGCCGACATCTTGCCCGACTTGCGGTCGCGCTCAAGTTCGTAGGAAACCTTCTGACCTTCTACGAGCTCGCGCATACCGGAGCGCTCGACGGCCGAAATGTGTACGAATGCGTCAGCGCCGCCGTCGTCAGGCTGGATGAATCCGAAGCCCTTGGTGGAGTTGAACCATTTTACTGTGCCATTGGTCATGATGAACCCTTTCAATAGCAATAGAAGAAGTCGCCACGCTTGATGCGTCGCGGATGATGTAACGATGCTTTAAAGGGAGGGTCGTTCAACACGCGGTGCCAATCGCGTAGTAACCAAACTCGGCAAGAAAATATCGATAATCAGTAGATAGGGGGCCAGGCGCCTTAAGTCAATGACGGGCAGGGAATTTAATTAGATCAGCTTCTTCGCGGCTTGAAATTCTTCTCGCCGGCTCATGTGAAAATCAGCGCACCAGCTTGGTGTCCAAGGCCCGGTCCACCGCTTCCAGAAGACGCACCTCATTATAAGGCTTGTCGAGGACGGCGTCGAACATCTCCGGATGTGCCCGCCCGATGCTAGCCTGCGCGCCGCTTACCAGGATGATCGGAATTTTGGATAGTTCGTCATCCTCCCGGATCGCCTGTGCAAGCTCCAGGCCTGTCATCAGGGGCATCATGAAATCGGTGATGACAAGCTCGGGGCGCCGTTCCTTCACGAGCGTCAGTGCCGCGAGCCCATGCGGTGCAGCCTCCACCTCATGGCCGGCCTCTTCCAGCATGATGCTGAGCACATCGGCTATCAGAAACTCGTCTTCCGCGATGACAATCAGCGCCATGTCAACTGCTCTCGTTTCCTCGACATGACACGTTCACGTTGAAAGAGGTGTCGCTAATCCTGTAGCCGCGTTGACGACTGGTGGTAGCGGAACATCGATCCGTATCCCTGTGTTCCCAAAGCTGATCTCGTGGATTGCCGGATCGAATGCACTGTCCCTGACCTTCAGGATCGACAACGCTTTGATGTATCGTGACTCCGCCTCGATGTGGCGCAGCATCACCAGGTTGTCGATCAGGCTTGAAAGCTCCGAGCCTGGCGCCGTCAGCGTTGGGCCGAACAGGTCGCGAAGCTCCCACGTCGCCAAGGTCGTCACCCCGAGCGCCCGCAGCTCGTTGGTCAAAGCCGATAGAAACTCGGTCATGCGCGGCTGGTGCACGGCGGCTCGCTGGAAGCCCCCCAGGCCGTCGATGAAGAGCCTCTTCACCTTGCGTTGGTGGATCGCCTGAAGCAGCTGGTGCCCGAGCTTGTCGAGCAGGTTCTCGGTCATCGGGTTCCAGATGATCTCAAGATCGCCTGCCTCGATCCGGCTTTCGATATCGACGCCCAGCGCCCGCGCCTTCGCCCGCAGCCGCGCCGGCGTCTCGTAGAAACCAAAATGCAGCGCCGGCTCTTCCTTGCTTGCGCTTGCAAGGAAACTCAAACCTACCGCCGTCTTGCCTGCGCCCGATGGCCCGAAGACCAGCGTGACAGACCCGGTCGGCAGCCCGCCGCCAAGCAGGTTGTCGAAACCCTCGACACCAGACTGAACGGTTCGGGCTTCAGGCTCTGTCTCTGCGGACGGACGCTGCAGGACCGCCTCAAGGCGGGGATAGCTCACAAGCCCGGATGAGGTGATCTCGAACTGGTGCAGGCCACCCAACGCCGGACTGCCGCGGGACTTCTTGACCTGGAGCCGGCGGACGGAGCGTACCCCAAGCACCTCCTCGTGAAGCTCGATCACTCCATCGACCATGGTGTGTTCGGGACTGTCGTCGGCAAGACGCGTGCTGGTGAGAAACAGCACCGTGCAACCCACGAAGGCTGCCTGGCTCTGGATCTCGGCCACGAAGGTCTTTACGTCCAGCGGCGAGTCTGCCCTGTCACGAGCATTCAGCAGACCGTCGAACACCAGAAGTGTCGCACCCTGCCGGGCGATTTCCTTGCGGACGAGGCTCACCACTTCCGACAGGCCGTTGTCGCGCAGGGTCTGGAAAACGCTTACATAGGAAATCGTCATGCCAAGTTGGCTGCGGTCGAAGAAGTCGAGCGTGCCAAGCACCTGGAAAAGCCGGTCATGCGTCTCCGCAAGAAGCGTAACGTAAAGCACGCGGCGTCCCTTGACGACATTCGCAAACGCCACCTGGTTCGACAGGATGGTCTTGCCCGCGCCCGGCTGGCCCTGGATGATATAGGAGGCGCCCTCAATGAAGCCGCCGCCCAGAATCTGGTCCAGGCCCTCAACGCCGCTGATGATCCTTGGAAGTAATTGTGTCGCCATCGTTCCCCGCCACTCTCCGCAGCTAACAGTAACGTTGCGCCCCTGTTTTTCAACGCGCAGGCGTCATCTTTTGATCATGCCAGGGAGAAGCTGGTGAGAAACAGGCGAATATGCAGGCTCGCGAGGCCAAAAGCTGGTTCAAACAGGTAAAACGGAAAAGGCGCCGGACAATCCGGCGCCCCGTGAGGTAAGCTCTTGTTGGGAGCTTAAGCAGCCTGCTTCTCTGCGTCGATCTGCTTGGTCTCCATCTTCGGCAGAGCCATGCCAGTCGAGATCTCGATCTGCCGCGGTTTCATCTCCTCGGGGATTTCCCGCTTCAGGTCGATGGACAGCAGGCCGTTGTCAAGCCGTGCCCCCGTGACCTTGACGTGGTCGGCAAGCTCGAACCTGCGCTGGAACGAACGGCCGGCGATACCGCGATAAAGGTATCGTACCTCTTCCGAAGCATCTTTCTGGCCCGACACGAAGAGCATGTTCTGCTCCTGGGTGATGGTCAGTTCAGGCTCGGAGAAGCCCGCCACCGCCATGGTGATCCGGTAATCATCGTCACCGGTCTTGATGATGTCGTAAGGCGGCCAGTTGTCGATCGTCTCGATGCGGCTTGCGCTTTCAAGTGCATCGAATAGGCGGTCAAAGCCGATGCTCGACCGGAACAGGGGCGAAAAATCGAAGTTTGTCCTCATAGCCATATCCTCCTTAAGCAACATGGAACGAAGGAGGCGCCAAGAGCCAGCGACGCCTCCCGGACAGGTCGGCCCCCGGTTGGGCAACCGACTAATCCTGATATAAAACAGTCCTTTAGCCGTTCAAGAGGTGAAGACTTCGGCGGTGAAAAATTTGATCTTTCGCAGCTCTCCACCACATTGGGTAGGTCAAGACATGGAGGAGACGGACATGACAATGACTTCGAAAGACGTCACGGCCGTTCTGGGACCGGTCGATGAAAGCCTTGCAGCCGATCTCATCGCGACCGGCGCGACGCAGGCCGAACTGGCGGAGGCGTTCGCCTGGATCAACAATGACGAAGCCTTGATGAGCGAGGGCCGCCGCCTGCCGACGGGGCGAGTCGCGACACTGGTCGACCTGTTGTCGGCGGAAGAAGAAGACGAGCTGGAGTGAGCAGCTCTCTGGCACCGCACATGAAAAAGGCCCGTCCTGTGGGGGGACGGGCCCAAGCCTTGCATGCTTTAGAAGTCCATGCCGCCGCCGGCAGGCATAGCCGGTGCCGCTTCCTTCTTCGGCTTCTCGGCGATCATCGCTTCTGTCGTCACCAGCAGGCCAGCAACGGATGCGGCATCCTGAAGGGCCGTGCGGACAACCTTGGCCGGGTCGATGACGCCCTGGGTATAAAGATCGCCATACTCACCGGTCTGGGCATTCCAGCCGTAGGAGAAGTCGTTCTTTTCGCGCAGCTTGCCAACGATGACCGAGCCTTCGGCGCCGGCGTTCTGGGCGATCTGGCGCACTGGCGCCTCGATTGCACGGCGAACGATGTCGACGCCGACGCGCTGGTCAGCATTCGGCGTATCAAGGCCATCAAGCGCCTTCACGGCACGCAGAAGCGCGACGCCGCCACCCGGCAGGATGCCTTCTTCGACAGCCGCACGCGTTGCATGCAGTGCGTCATCAACGCGATCCTTCTTTTCCTTGACCTCGACTTCGGTGGAGCCACCCACGCGGATAACGGCAACGCCGCCAGCGAGCTTGGCGAGACGCTCCTGCAGCTTTTCGCGATCATAGTCCGAAGTGGTTTCTTCGATCTGGGCGCGGATCTGCGCGGTCCGACCGTCGATGTCGGTCTTCGAGCCCGCACCATCGATGATGGTGGTGTTTTCCTTCTCGATCGAGACCTTCTTCGCACGGCCGAGCATGTCGAGCGTGACGTTCTCGAGCTTGATGCCTAGATCTTCCGAGATGACGGTACCGCCCGTGAGGATGGCGATGTCTTCGAGCATGGCCTTGCGGCGATCGCCAAAGCCAGGCGCCTTGACGGCAGCGATCTTCAGGCCGCCACGCAGCTTGTTGACGACGAGCGTGGCAAGGGCTTCGCCTTCAACATCTTCCGCGATGATGAGCAGCGGCTTGCCGGACTGAACCACCGCTTCGAGAACCGGCAGCATGGCCTGCAGGTTGGAAAGCTTCTTTTCGTGGATCAGGATATAGGGATCCTCGAGCTCGACCCGCATCTTGTCCTGGTTCGTCACGAAGTAGGGCGACAGGTAACCGCGGTCGAACTGCATGCCTTCAACGACTTCCAGTTCGGTTTCAGCGGTCTTGGCTTCCTCGACGGTGATCACGCCCTCATTACCGACCTTTTCCATGGCTTCGGCAAGGTAGCGGCCGATTTCGTCATCACCGTTGGCCGAGATGGTGCCGACCTGGGCGATCTCGGCATTGCTGGTGATCTTGCGCGCGTTCGCCTTCAACTCCTTGACCACCGCGTCGACCGCCAGATCGATACCGCGCTTCAGGTCCATCGGGTTCATGCCGGCAGCGACCGCCTTGGCGCCTTCCTTCACGATTGCCTGCGCCAGCACGGTGGCCGTCGTGGTGCCGTCGCCGGCAAGATCATTGGTCTTTGAAGCGACCTCGCGCACCATCTGCGCGCCCATATTCTCGAACTTGTCTTCGAGTTCGATTTCCTTGGCGACGGAAACGCCATCCTTGGTGATTCGAGGCGCGCCGAAGGATTTGTTGATGACGACGTTGCGGCCCTTCGGACCGAGCGTCACCTTCACGGCATCCGCAAGCACATCGACCCCACGCAGCATGCGTTCACGGGCATCGGTGCTGAACTTGACTTCTTTCGCAGCCATTTTTCTAACTCCTCAATAGGCAGCTATCTGACTGATATTTCTGTGTAGACGTGGTTTGGGCTCAAGCAGCCTGCTTCTGCTCGGCCTGGGCTTCGATGACGCCCATGACATCGCTTTCCTTCATGATCAGCAGGTCTTCGCCGTTGATCTTGATCTCGGTGCCTGACCATTTGCCGAACAGGATGCGGTCGCCTACCTTCACATCGAGCGCCTGGACCTGACCGGCCTCATTGCGCGCACCCGGGCCGACGGCGATCACTTCGCCTTCCTGCGGCTTCTCCTTGGCAGTGTCGGGAATGATGATGCCGCCCTTGGTCTTCTCTTCAGATTCGACACGGCGGACGAGAATACGATCGTGCAGCGGTCGGAACGACATGTTTTCCTCCATGGACAAACAATGATGACGTTGTTCCCTCACCGGACCGGATGACCAATCCGGGACAGGTGCGAAGCCTCCTTGAGCGCTTCGCGGCAGATTTTATTTGCGCGGATCCGGTTTTCAAGATGGTCATATAGAAAATTTAGCACTCGAATGGCGAGAGTGCTAAATGACCTTGTAACGCTAACAACAGGGGCTAGCCTGCGGTCGCTCCGACATCCCTCATGTGCCGGAAAGTCACCCATCACGCCCATCACGGCATCAGACCGACGCGGTGGGGCGATCGCAAAATGCGATCTTGAAGGCGGCCGGGTTGATGATGCGGTGGTCGGCGAGGCGATGATGAAGGTCTACTGCCAGTGCGGCAGGAATTCGCTGCCCACCGGGATGAAGCCCGTTGTGCCGGTATGGCAGCGCCAACAGAAAGGTCATGGCGAGCTGAAGAAGAAGCGTGACTTTTTCAGTAACATGAGTGTCCGAAGCGCGAAGGCTGACGGAACACCACGTCCACGTCAGCACCATTCACGCAAGGTTGCGAGCGGTGCCATGGGACGCAAAACGCGACGAGTACCAACCGTCGACGTCTTATGGGCCACATGCGTTTAGATGCGTAGTTGTGCAGCAACAAGGCGAAGGGAAACATGTACGGGGCACGTTTGCCAAGAGGCCGCAATCGCTCAGGTACCCGATTCGCGGTGTTGGAATTTTGGCTACGACTCGAACGCAAAAGGCCCCCTGAGGGGCTTATGAGGTTTCCAGGATTTATGTTTTTTGGAGATTGGTTGCGGGGGCAGGATTTGAACCTGCGGCCTTCAGGTTATGAGCCTGACGAGCTACCGGGCTGCTCCACCCCGCGATATTGTTTTGTTTCGGGTTTATGGCCCGTGAGGGAGTGTTGTGTGTCGAGAAGATTGGGATCCATCNTTCTGTGATGGCATTGCCTTTAATAGACCTGGCAGCGACCTACTCTCCCGCGTCTTGAGACGAAGTACCATTGGCGCTGGGGCGTTTCACGGCCGTGTTCGGAATGGGAACGGGTGCGGCCGCCCCGCCATGACCACC
>Ga0065721_10049260_pt1 | contig 39833 bp, 37 predicted proteins | sample Mesricmetagenome_FD_59108 | JGI IMG/M metagenome (GOLD analysis project Ga0065721, IMG submission 59108) | Mesophilic microbial community from rice straw/compost enrichment Sample: eDNA_1 v2 (version 2) | ecosystem: Engineered > Solid waste > Grass > Composting > Bioreactor | place: USA: Davis... | reverse complement strand
CATTCGTGACCGACAAGGGCAAACAGGTTCCGGTTTACGCTGGCGAACAAAAAAAGACCGCGGGGCCTTTGTTCATGCGATTTCCCGGGCGGAAAGGCCGGTACGAAAAAAGAGCGGGTAGCGGGAATCGAACCCGCATGGCCTGCTTGGAAGGCAGGAACTTTACCATTAAGCTATACCCGCGTTGGTGGTGGGGAAATTATTGAGGAAGGGACGCGTCGTCAACGGGAAATTCTTCAGCCGACGTAGGGAAGCAGATTGGCGCTGATGGCGCGGTCGGCGGAGAGGCGTCCCGCCCCGATAAAAAACAGAGCCAGGCCGTTGGCGAGCAGGAGAAGCGGAAGCTGCAGGTCTTGGAACGCCGGGCTGCCGGAGAGGTAGTAGAGCTCGCCCACCATGATGATGACCACCCCCAGGGCGGCCGGACGGGTGAGGAAGCCGATCACGAGACTCAGGGGGATGAGCAGTTCCGCCAGGATCAGCGAGGCGGTGACGGCCGCCGGCAAACCGGGGCCGGTTTCCGCGCCCCAGGCCTCGATGGTACCCTGCCACCCCTCCCCACCAAACCAGCCGAACGCCTTCTGGGCACCGTGATAAAAAAAGATCGTGGCGACGGCCAGACGCAGAAACAGCGGCGCAAGGCTGCGCGGAGTCACGAAAAGCAGGTACACAGGGTTGTTCGACACGGGCGGACCCTACCAACCCCCTCCCCTTGGGAAAAGCAAAAGTGTTTCGCCTGGAGCGGGTTTTCTCCTACTTTCCGCGCGTGGATTCCTCACGCCGCCAGCTTCTGGCCTACACACTGCCGTTTTTTGCGTTCCTGGGCTTTCTGGCCCTGGATGGTTTGATCGCGTCAATGTTCGAGACATCAGGCATCTGGATGCTTGCCGTTCCGAAATACTGGCTCTTCCCGGTCCAGACGGTGGTTTGCGCGGGCATCCTTCTGTATTTCTGGAAGGACTACACCTTCGGGCCGCTGCGGCCCTGGCTGTGGGGCGTGGGCGCCGGAATCCTGGCGCTGGGGATCTGGGTGAGTCCGCAGGAACTTTTCCACGTCGCACCGCGCACCAAGGGGTTCGATCCGGAGATTTTTCAGGATTCGCCGCTGCTTTACAATCTGACCGTCGCAGCCCGCTTTGCCCGGCTGGTCATTGTCGTTCCCCTGCTGGAGGAAATCTTCTGGCGCGGCTTTCTCCTGCGCTACCTCATCAACGAGCGGTTCACCTCGGTGAATTTCGGCACGTATCGACCGTTCTCGTTTTTTGGGGTGGCGGCCCTCTTCATGCTCGTGCACGCGCCCGAGGACTACATTGGCGCGTTTCTCACCGGGCTGTTGTACAATGGCGTTGCGGTGAAGACAAAGAGCCTCTGGGCCTGTGTCCTCGCCCATGCCGTGACAAATCTCGGGCTCGGTCTATACATCATGGCCACCCGCCAATGGGGATTCTGGTAAAATGAAAATCGGCTTTGCTCAAATCAACACCACCGTCGGGGATTTTGCCGGCAACTGCGCCCGCATTGCGGCGGCCTATCGCGAACTCAGCGCCGCCGGGGCGGACATTGTCCTGACCCCCGAACTGGCCGTGAGCGGATATCCGCCCCAGGATCTGCTTTTCAAATCCCGCTTCGTGCCGGAAAACCTCGCCGCGCTCGACCGTCTGCAGGCGGAAATCGGAAACGCCGCACTCGTCGTGGGATTCATCGACGTGAACCGCTCGGAAAGCGGTCGGCATTTCCACAACGCGGCCGCCGTCCTCGAGGCCGGCCGGGAGCGACGGGTCGTGCACAAATCCCTGCTGCCGACCTACGACGTTTTCGACGAGGCGCGTTATTTCGAACCCGCCGCCACGGTGGCGCCGGTCACGATCAAGGGAAGGAATTTTGGCGTCACCATCTGCGAGGACATCTGGACCCGGGAATCGCTGCCTCGTCCGCTTTACACGGCGGATCCCGTGCGCGCCCTCGCCTCCGCGGGAGCCACCGCCATTCTCAATCTCAGCGCTTCGCCCTTCCAGATTGGCAAGCCCGCCCAACGGCTCGGCATGATCCGGGCCCTTGCCGTTCAATACGGGCTGCCCTTCTTTTACTGCAATTCGGTCGGAGGAAACGATCAGCTCATCTTCGACGGCAATTCGCTGGCCGTGGCGGCCGACGGCGGCCTGGTCTGGCAGGGGGCCGGTTTTGTCGAACAGACCGCGGTGGTGGATGAACAATCCGCCGCGGTTGCGGCGGGGGTCCGCGACGACATGGACGACCTGCATGACGCCCTGGTGCTGGGATTGCGCGATTACATGGCGAAATGCGGATTCCGGAGCTGCGTGCTCGGCCTGAGCGGCGGCATCGATTCGGCCCTTGTCGCCTGCCTGGCCGCCGCGGCGGTCGGACCCGAAAATGTCACCGGCGTGGCCATGCCGACCCGGTATTCCTCCGACCACAGTGTCGCGGATGCCGAGCGTCTCGCCGCCAATCTCGGCATCCGCTGTTTGAAGATTCCCATTCAGGAGGCCTTTGAAACCTTCAAGGCGCAGATGCGGCCCGTGTTTTCCGGACTTCCCGAGGACACCACCGAGGAAAACATGCAGGCGCGCCTGCGGGGCCTCACCCTCATGTCGCTCTCCAACAAGTTCGGCAGCCTGCTGCTCACCACGGGAAACAAGAGCGAACTGGCCGTCGGCTATTGCACTCTGTACGGCGACATGTGCGGCGGACTGGCGGTCATTTCCGACGTGCCCAAGACCCTGGTTTACCGGCTCTCGCGCCACATCAACCGGGAACGGGAGATCATTCCGGAAAACACCCTGGTCAAGGCACCCAGCGCGGAATTGCGTCCGGGACAGAAGGACCAGGACACCCTTCCGCCCTACGATCTGCTCGATCAGATCCTCGCCCTTTACGTGGAGGAAAACCTTTCCGGCGCGGACATCATAACGCGCGGCTTCGACGAGGAGACCGTGCGTTGGGTGGTGCGGCGGGTGGACCTGAACGAATACAAGCGCGCGCAGGCCGCGCCCGGACTGAAGGTGACCGGTCGGGCCTTCGGCATCGGACGCCGCATGCCGATTGCCCAGCGGTTCATCGCCTGAGCGCGCCGGAAGCGTCTTTCGGGAAAAGGAATCGCGCACCCTGCGTGGGCTGCGATCGGCAACCGGGGAGACCCGACCCCGCAGGCGGAAAATCCCCCGCGCGGCCCCTGGATATCGGGATCATTTGTCCCTCAGCAAATCGGGGCGCCGTTTTCTTGTGATCTCCTCGGCCTGCCGGCGCCGCCATTTCTCGATGGCGGCGTGGTTTCCGGAAAGCAGGACCTCGGGCACTCTCCAGCCTTCGTAGACTTCCGGCCGGGTGTAATGCGGATGGTCGAGAAGGCCGGTGGTGAAGGATTCCCGGGCCGCGCTCTCCGCATCGCCCAGCACACCGGGAAGCAGCCGCACGATCGCGTCGGTGAAGACGAGCGCCGCGAGGGCCCCGTTGGTGAGAACGTAGTCGCCGATGGAAATTTCGTCATCGACGAGATGATCGGCGACCCGCTGGTCGATCCCCTCGTAATGCCCGCAAAGAATGATGATGTGTTTTTCCTTTGCGTAGGCCTCGGCGATGGACTGGTCAAACCGGCGTCCCTGCGGACTCATCATCACCACGCGGGTCTCCTCGCCGCGCAGATCCTGCAGAGCCCGATGAATGGGCTCGATTTTCATCACCATGCCCGGTCCGCCGCCGTAGGGGGCGTCGTCCGTCGTCCGATGCCGGCCCGTCGCCCAGTTGCGCAGATCCACGGCTTCGAGCTGGGCGAGCCCCTTTTCCCGGGCGCGCTTCAACATGCTCTCGCCGAGCACGCCGGCACAGATGGCAGGAAAAATGGTGAGAATTTGAATTTTCAAGGCGACCTGTGTTATCTCCCATGACACGCTGCGCCGCAAGCCCGTGTCCAGAAGCCGCCGCAAACCCGCGAAAAAGAAACCCGCGCGCCGTCGCAGTCTCACCGGTCGGTTGATCCGGACGGGATTCAAACTCGGCGTGCTGGCTCTGTTGCTCTGGGCGGTGATTGCCCTCGCCTTTTACGCCTGGGCGCTGACCTTCGACCTGCGCGCCATCGTCGACATCCCGCAGCGGTCCACGGTTTACGACAAGGACGGGAAATTCTACAGCCGTCTGGCCGGCGAAAATCGCGTGGTGGTGCCGTTCGACAAGGTGTCGAATCACTTCATCAACGCGCTGCTGGCGCGGGAGGACACGCGGTTTTATTATCATCACGGCATCGACCCGGTCGGGATCCTGCGCGCCATCGTGCGCAATTTCGTGGCCGGCGGACTCCGCGAGGGGGCCAGCACCATCACCCAGCAACTTGCGCGCAACAGCTTTCCGCTGGGCGGAAAAACCTTCCGCCGCAAACTGATCGAGGCCGCGCTGGCCTATCGGATCGAGACGGAGCTCTCCAAGGAGGAAATTCTCTCCGCCTACATGAACCGCATTTATTTTGGCAGCGGATATTACGGCATCGAAACGGCCAGTCAGGCGTATTTCGGGAAACCCGCCTCGCGCCTCAACCTGCCCGAGGCGGCCATGCTGGCGGGTCTGATCCGCAGTCCCAACCGCTTCTCACCGTTCACCAATCTCGAGAAGGCCGTGCGGGAGCGGAATGCGGTGCTCGACCGCATGGCGCGGCTGCAATTCATCACCGAGGCCGAACGGGATGCGGCGATGGCGTCGAAGCCGGAGATTGCGCCCAGGCAGCGCAGCGCCCCGCAGGAGAACTGGGCCATGGATTCCATCCTTCGCGAACTGGATCTCATCATTGACCGCGAGTCCTTCGACGAAGGCGGGTTGAAAATTTACACCACCATCGACAGCGTCCTGCAGACGGGCGCGGAGGCCGCCGTTCGCCGGCGGCTTGAGCAAATCGAGGCGCTGCCCGGTTACCCCCACCGTCCGATGAAGGCCTTCGCCGGCGCCGACCTCGCGGGGGAAGACGCCGTTCCCTATCTGGAGGCGGCCGCCATCGCCCTCGACCGCCATTCGGGCGGCATCCGCGCCATTGTGGGCGGCCGCGACTACGGACGGAGCAAATTCAACCGCGCCCTGCTGGGCAGCCGTCAGGTCGGCTCCGCCGTCAAACCGTTCGTTTACGCCAAGGCCTTTGAAAAAGGCCTCCGGCCCGGCGACCGCATCAATGACAACCGCCTGGCCCCCGGGGAACTGCCCGCCGCGTACGGACGGTATAATCCGGGCAACTCCGACAACACCTACCGGGGCGAGCTGGCCGCGGCCGAGGGGCTCATCCTCTCGCGGAACACCATGACCGTGCGGGTGGGTCTGTTCGCCGGATTCGACGAGATCGCCGACACCGTCATTCGCAGCGGCCTCGCGCCAAATCCCCCGCGGTATCCCGCCCTTTGCCTCGGCGCGTTTGAAGCCAGTCTGAAGGATCTCACCGCCGCCTACACCGTGTTCGCCACGGGCGGCATCAAACTCCAGCCCTATCTGATCGAAAAGGTGACCGATGAAAACGGCCGCATCCTCTACAAGGCCACCCGCGGAAAACTTCCCGTCCTGAAACCGGAGGCCGCCCGCATGACGACGTCCATCATGGAGGAGGTGCTCACGCGCGGAACGGCCGCCCGGGCGCGCAGGTTGGGTCTGCGGCATCGCGCGGCCGGCAAGACGGGAACGACCAATGACTATCAGGACGCGTGGTTTGTCGGTTTCGACGACCGGCTGGTTTGCGGCGTCTGGGTGGGATTTGACCGTCCCACCCGCATCATGCCGGGCGGAACGGGAGGCGAACTCGCCCTTCCCGTCTGGGTGGACATCATGGAGACCCGCCGGTAGCGCCTCCGCCGCTCAAAGCCACTTGGCGAGCGTGGCCGCCAGCGTTTCGAACTGGATCGGTTTGCTGAGAAAATCGTCCATGCCGGCCTCGAAGCACTTCTTGCGGTCCTCGGCCATGGCGTTGGCGGTCAGCGCGATGATGTTAAGCCGGGATCCGCCGGTTTCCTGCCGCCGGATTTCCCGGGTGGCGTCGCAGCCGTCGAGATCGGGCAGGTGCATGTCCATGAGCACCACATCAAAACGTCCCCCGTGCGCCTTCTCGACCGCCTCGCGGCCGGTCTCGGCAAAATCGGTCTCGCACCCGAGACGGCGCAACTGAAGCGCGCAGAGCTTGCGGTTGACGGGATTGTCTTCGACGACGAGCACGCGTTTGCCGCGCATGCGGTCCCGGGTGGCATCCGCGACCCGGGAGGGAACCGAAGGCGCCGACAAACCCGTTTCGGGGAGCGACGCCGGCGGCTCGGAGGCAAATTCGAGGGTAAACTCCGACCCTTCCCCGAGTTTGCTGCGCACCCGGATCTGGCCGCCCAGCAGGCTGGCCAGGCGGCAGGAAATGGCCAGTCCCATGCCGCTGCCGTCGTGCTTGCGGGTCGAGGAACTGTCGACCTGATAAAACAGTTTGGAAAGGTGGGCGGCCGCTTCCGGCGGAATGCCGGGCCCGGTGTCCCGAACGGCGAACCGCCATTCCCACCGATCGCGGGTCGGATCGGGCTGCGTGGCGCTCACATGAAGCTCGACACTGCCCCTGTCGGTGAATTTGACGGCATTGCCGAGCAGATTGGTGAGGATTTGTCCGAGGCGCGCGGGATCGGTGTAGATTTTTTCCGGCAGCCCCTCCGCGAAGACGATTTCGTAGCGCAGGTTCTTTTCCCACGCCCGGGCCTCCAGCTGGCGCTGGATGCCCTGCACGAACGGTCGGAGGTCGCACAACGAATAATCGAGGCTCACCTCCCCGGATTCGATCTTTGAGAGATCCAGGATGTCATTGACGAGCGCCAGCAGCCGCTGCCCGCTCGCCTCCATCGTCTCGATGTAGCTCTTCTGCTCCTCGTTCAGCGGAGTGAGCTTGAGCATGGAGGCAAAGCCGAGCACCCCGTTGAGCGGCGTGCGGATTTCATGGCTCATGACGGCGAGGAATTCGCTCTTGGCCTTGTCCGCGGCCACGGCGGCCTCCTTGGCGCGCAGCAATTCCTTGGCCTCCTCCTTTTCATTGGTGATGTCGATGGTGGTGCCAATGGCTCGGACCGGGCGGTTCTGGGCATCCCGGGTGATCATGGCCCGGGTCCGGACGTGCCTTCTCCTGCCGTCCCCGACCAGGATCCGGTGCTCGCTTTGGTAGATGGTGCCATCGCGGGCGCAGCGCTGGAACAGCTCGTCGACGGCCTGCCGGTCGGCGGGATGCACCCGGGCCAGCTGCTGCTCGAGGGTCGGTTTGAAGGTGGCGGGATCCGTCTGGTAGACTTGGTGCATCACGTCGTTCCAGACCATCCGGCCGCTGGGAAGTTCGCAGTCCCACACCCCCACCCCGCCGGCGTCCGCGGCCAGGGCCAGACGATCCTGGCTGATGCGGAGGGTTTCCTCGCTCTTTTTGCGGGCGGTGATGTCGACCACCTGGACCATGAAGTGCGAACTGACCCCGTCGCTGTCCCGCACCACCGCGACACTGGTGAGACCGATGGCAATGCTGCCGTCCCTGCGGCGGTAACGTTTTTCGATTTCGTACTTGGTCGTCTGATGGTGCCGGAGGGCGCGCAGGAGCGGCTCCTCCTTCGCGACATCGGCCGCATCGGAAAAATCCTCCATCCTCAGGCGGAGAAGTTCGTATTCGGAGAATCCGATGAATTCACAGAAGGCCTGGTTGGCCCGGAGAAGCTGTCCCTCCGTCGTGGTCAAAAACATGGCCACCGGGGAGAGCGTGTAGGTGGTCCGGAAAAGCTCCTCGCTCTCGCGCAGGCGAAGGACGGCCAGTTCCTGACGGAACCGCGAGCGGTAGCGCAGGTGGAAGGTCGCCCAGGCCGCCAGGACGCTCAGAATCGCGGCCGCTCCCAGGGAAAGATACAGCGCGGAACGAAGGGCGGGCAGGTTGGAATAAAAAATGGCGTCCCGCGACCCCAGGTAGAGAAACTCCGGCGCGGAGGTGGCGGAACCTCCCGTACCGAGGGGCACAATCACCCCGATGGCCGCGGCACCGCCCCCGCTCAACTGCGGCCGCTCAAGCACGGTCACCGTGCGACTGCGAATGGCCTCCCGTTCGGGGGCGGCGGCGGGCAGCGGCGGGTCCAACGGCTTCCCCACGACGCTGCGTTTCACGGCGGATTGCACCGGATTGTAGGTGTCCAGAATGACCTTCACCTCGCCGTCCTCGAGCCGGCCGGTGAACAATTCACTCACCTCGGGAAAAAAGCGGCGGGTCTGCTGAAGTTTTTCCGTGAGCGCGCGGTGGGTGGCGGAACCGCTCTGATTGGCCCTCTTCAGGGCGGCATGTTCCCACGTGTTGACCAGTGAGGCGGCATATTCGGCCTGCTGCTGAAGAAAGGTGCGTTGCTGGAAATTCTCGTTTGAGGCGGCACTCAGGAACACGAGAACGACGGATCCGCCGCAGAGGAGGAAAAGCACCACCCCCACGAGAACCGCATCACGAAGTAGGCCCGGAATCTCGGGGCGCAATTCACTCCGCACCAGTTCCTCACTGGACGGTTTTCGGGTCACCTTCACTGCGGCATCATGGATCATTCCCTGCGGACTGGCAAATCAGGAAAACAGCCGGACCGCCCAAGAGGAGGGCGAAACAAACTACATCGCAAAATATTGATGTTCAATAATTTGATTCGCACCACCCCGCCATGGGCGACGCCTTTTCAGCTGTGTGCAGGAGGGCGCGTTACGGACGCCGCAACAACTCCTGCGGAACGAAGGAGTTGTTGATGACGTCGAAAATGCGCTGGGCCGGCAGGACCTTGTTGGTCACGTAATCGAGATTGCCGTCCCGTCCGACGATGGCGATGCCGAATTTTTCCCCCGTTTGGTAATCGAAGGCGACCCGGGGTCCGTCGGCAGCCAGCACAAAGGGAATGTTCGAGCGAATCCGGCCGGGTTCCCGGGTGAAGGCCGCCACAAAAACGACGCGGGCGGCGGCGTAGCGCTCGTACATTTTCTGCAGTTGTCCGACCTGGGCCCGGAATTTCCAGTCGCGCGGCGACGGTGCGATCAGAATGACCACGGGCTGTCCCTTGAAGGCGCCCAGTCCCTTGGATTGGCCCGTGTAATCGACCCACTGGACATTCGGAGCCGGACGCACCACGGCGGCGTCGGCACCGACAACTCCCAGGGTGATGAGGACCGTGGCGGCCAAAAGAATGTTCTTCATATTTTCATCAAGTCCGCCTCCTTGGCCTCGACCTGCTTGTCGACCAGGGCCACGTAACGGTCCGTGAGTTTCTGGATCTCCTCCTCCGCGTCCTTGAGGCCGTCCTCGGTGATCTCGCCTTCCTTCTGCAGTTTCTTGGCGACATCGAGGGCCTCGCGGCGGCAGGCACGCACCCGCACGCGGCATTCCTCGGCGAGCTGTTTCACGGTTTTCGCGAGGTCGCGGCGGCGTTCCTCGGAGAGTTCGGGAATGGGAATGCGGATGATCTTGCCGTCGACGACGGGATTGATTCCGAGCTTGGATTCGTTGATGCCGCGTTCGATGTCCCTGACCGTCGAGATGTCGAAGGGCTGAATGACGAGAAGACGGGGTTCGGGCGCGGTGATGAGGGCGAGCTGCTTCAGCTTCATCGAGGTGCCGTAGGCCTCCACGTCGATGGATTCGACCAGGGCCGGAGAGGCCTTGCCCGTGCGGATGGTGGAGAATTCATGCTGCATGAACTCCAGGGCCTTCTCCATCTTTTCCTCTGCTTCCAAAATGGCTTCGTCCAAACTCATGGTTTCGTATCTCTATTAGCGAATCGGGGTTGGGGAAATGCGAAAATTTTTCCGCTCCACGCGGATCAGGCCGGGGTTTCGACCTTGTCGGTGACCAGCGTGCCGACCGGCTCGCCGAGGACGGCGCGGCGGATGTTGTCGGGTTTGTTCATGTCGAAAACAATGATGGGCATGCGATTGTCCATGCACAGGCTGAAGGCGGTGGAATCCATCACCTGCAGCCGGCGGGAAAGGGCCTCGGCATACGTGATGTGGTCGAATTTGCGGGCGTCCTTGTGAAGGAGCGGGTCGCGATCGTAGATGCCGTCCACCTTGGTCGCCTTGAGAATGACCTGGGCGCCGATCTCGTTGGCCCGCAGCGCGGCGGTGGTGTCGGTGGAGAAAAACGGATTGCCGGTGCCGGCGACAAAAACAACGACGTGTCCGACTTCGAGATGCCGGGTGGCCCGGCGCAGGATGAAGGGTTCGGCCACGTTGTTCATTTCGATGGCAGTCTGCACACGGACGGTCACCCCGATGTCCTCGAGGGCGCTCATGAGGGCGAGGCCGTTGATGACGGTGGCCAGCATGCCCATGTAGTCGGCGGTGGCGCGGTTCATGCCGCGGTGGCTGGCGGAAAGTCCCCGCCAGATGTTCCCCCCGCCGATCACAATGGCCAGTTCGATGCCGAGGGCTTTCACCTCGGCGATCTGCGAGGCGATCTGCTGGACGATCTGCGGAGAGATGTTGTCACGGCTGCCTTTTTCGCGGAGAGCTTCGCCGCTGAGTTTCAAAACGACACGTTTATAGCGGAGAGTATTGGCCATCGGGTTGTGCGGCGCGATCAAATCCGATCCCCCCGCGTAAGAAAAGGGAAATTCGTCGTTTCCGGAGGAAGTTCGGGGGGCTTTCCCGCGGACCGGGCGTCCCGATTCCCCTCTCCGCCTTGAGAAAAACTTGGCAGGCGGCCTTTCCCAATGCTCAATCTGGGGGTCTTGGCAGGTTTTTTCCACAGTTTGGGCTTTGGCCGCCGTTACGCGCGCGGCACGAACCGTTCCGCAACCGGGCCGGTGCCACCGGATCCGGAGGCGGGCGCCCGTTATTTCCGGCCGCTTCCGGTCGAATCCGAGGAGGAGGACCCTTCGCCCGGCGAACTCCGGCAGAAGCGCCTCAACCGGCTGCTTCGCCCCCGTTGGTCCCGGCGGATCAGCGCAACCTTCTGGGTGGCCGGACGCAAAATTTCCCGTCTGCACCGCGCGCTGCCGCTCTGGCTGGTGGCCATCTTCTACCTCGTCGTGGCCGGGGCGCTGTGCTTTTTGCTCACGCGCCCCCTCCTCCACCCGAGGGAAACGGCCCCGGCCGTTCCCCTGCCCGAACCGCCTCCGATCGCGGCGTCCGACCTTCCCCAGGCCCTTTCCCGGATATCCCAATGGATCTCCGAGAAGGATTTCGCAAGGGCAAGGCAGGAAATTCAAAAGCTCGAGGCGGAACATCCCGACGACATCCGGGTCCTGATGCTCAAGGGGGCGGTCCACGCCGGCGAACGCTCCTATCCCGAGGCCCTGGACGCCTTCCGGACAGCGCTCGACCGGGCTCCCAATTCGGCGGCCGCCATGATGAATCTCGCGGAGATTGAATTTGTGATGGGCAAATACTCCGAGGCCGAAACCCATTATCGGAAGCTGCTCGCCACCCAGCCCAAAAATCCCCAGATCCCCTTCCGCCTCTTTCTCTGCGCCCAGATCACCAACGACCCGGCGGCGGCCGAGCGGTACCTGAATCATCCCGCCATCGGGACGCAGTCTCTCGAATGGCACTACATGACGGCCGCCCGCGAGCTCTATTCCGGCAATCGCGAAACGGGGCTGAAAATCCTCGAAAAGGCCCGCCTGCTTTTCGGCGAAAAATCCCGGCCGTATGACCGGACGTTCGCCCGGCTCGGACTCATTCCGGAGCCGCCGAAGAACTGAACCCGCCGGCGTCCGGCAGTCAGGGGGTCTCGCGGAAGGTCAGGGACTCGGAATTGAGGCAATAGCGCAGACGGGTCGGCGGCGGGCCGTCGGGAAACACGTGTCCGAGATGTCCGCCGCAGCGCGTGCAGCGTATCTCCGTGCGCACCATGCCGTGGCTGGTGTCTTCGAGCTCGGTGATGTTTTCCCGGGCGAAAGGCTGGAAGAAACTCGGCCAGCCCGTGCCCGAGTCGAACTTCGCCTCCGAGGAAAACAGGGGAAGGTCGCAGGCCACGCAGAAATAGATCCCCTTCTTTTTGTTGTCGAGCAGCGTGCCGCAGAACGGGCGCTCCGTGCCCTGGGCGCGCACGATCCGGTAGGCGGCGGGCCCGAGCTGCCGGAGCCATTCCTCCTCCGTTTTTTTCACGGAGGGAACGTTTTCGGGCGGCAGGGGCTGTTGATCGGGTCCGAGGAGACGGACGGTTACCTGATCGGGAAGGTCGTCGGCGGAACGGGCATTCATGGTGAGAAAGGAAAGCGCGCCAAGGCAAACAAGGGCGGCGGCAAGCTTCATACTACTGCAAGGTGCATGATTTTTTCTTGAGAGCAACCCCTCAGCCATCCATTACGTCGCCCATGCCCTGGTTTTTTGCTGCGCTTGGCGCCTATCTGCTTGGTTCCATCCCGAATGGCTACCTCGTGGGAAAAGCGCGTGGCGTCGATCTGCGCACCGTCGGCAGCAACAACATCGGCGCCACCAACGCCCTGCGCGTGCTCGGAAAGAAGTACGGGTATTTCGTCTTTGTCACCGACGCCCTGAAAGGCTGGCTGGCCGTGATGCTGGCCTGGGTCATCGGCCGCGACCTGCCGGAGGCCACGCAGATTTCGCTCGGAGTGACGGCCGCCATTTTTGCCATGCTCGGACATATTTTTCCGGTGTGGCTGGGCTTCAGGGGCGGCAAGGGAATTTCCACCGCCGCCGGAGTGATGATCGCCCTCTTTCCGATCTGGGTGTTCCTCATCGGCCTGACCATCTGGGCCGTGGTGTTTTTCACAACGCGTTACGTCTCGGTGGCCTCGATCGCCGCGGCCATTTCGCTCCCCATTTCCGCCGGAGTGCTCTGGGCCATGCACCAGTGCGATCCGGTGCGCACCGGCATTGCCGCCGTCATGTGCATTCTCGCGGTGTGGCGGCACAAATCAAACATTCAACGCCTGCTTGCCGGAACGGAAAAAAAATTCGAGAAGAAGTAGCCTCGTCGCATGTTTAAGAAAATCAGTATCATAGGCGCCGGCAGTTGGGGGACCGCCCTCGCCGTTCTCCTGGCTGAAAACCGCACCCAGGTCCGCCTCTGGGCGCACAACACCGCCCTGGCGGAGGAACTGGTGACCCGCCGCACCAATGAAACCTACCTGCCCGGCGTGCGCCTGCCCCCCAATGTCTATGCCACCGGCAACCTCGCCGACACGCTTGATGCCGAACTGATCCTTTTCGTCACGCCGTCCAAGGCCATTCGCGAAGTGGCCGGACAACTGGCGGCCCTCAACCCGAATCCTTCCGCCGTCCTGGTTTCCTGCACCAAGGGCATCGAGCACGACAGCGGAAAACTGATGAGCCAGATCCTCGAGGAATGCCTGCCCGGTCATCCGGTGGGGGTTCTTTCCGGACCGAACCATGCCGTCGAAGTGGCCCGGCGCATTCCGGCCGCCAGCGTGATCGGCTCGACCGACGCGGAGACACTCGAGCGTCTCCAGAAAACCTTTTCCCTGCCGAGCTTCCGCGTGTACACCAGCGATGATGTCACCGGCATCCAGCTGGGCGGGGCCTTAAAGAACATCTTCGCCATCGGCGCCGGCGTTTCCGACGGCTTCAACATGGGCGACAACGCCAAGGCGGGCCTTGTGACCCGCGCGCTGGCGGAAATGATGCGGCTGGGTTCCGCGCTGGGCGGACGCCAGGAAACCTTCTTCGGACTGAGCGGCATCGGAGACCTGATGGTCACGTGTTTCAGCAGTCACAGCCGCAATCGCAGGTTCGGCGAGCGGCTTGGCCGCGGCGAATCGCCGAGCCAGATCCAGACCTCCATGCAGATGGTGGCCGAAGGGGTTCCCACCACGCTCAGCGCCTGGCAATGCGCCCGGAAGCTGGGCATCGAGGCCCCCATCACCTCGGAAATCCATGCCGTACTCTACGAGGGCAAGGCGCCCCACGAAGCCATGTGGGAACTTCTCGGTCGCCCGCCCAAGGCCGAAGCGGAAAAACTGCGCGGCTGAAACGCACGCAACCTCCCGGGGAAAGCGGGAATTTCGGCGGGAACCCATGCTTCCCGCCCGTCAAGGCCCGGAACAAACCCGTCCGACCGCGGCCTTCCGCGGATGCACGATTCCCTCTCAGACAGGATCCGCCCGGATCAGGCGCGGGGAGCCTTGAGAAAATCGAGGGCTTCCTGGCGCGTCTCGAAAATCGGATAGGCCGTGTCAAAGCGGGCCAGTTCGAAGACCCGCTTCACCTCGCCGCGCAGACCGCAGACGACGAGCCGTCCGCCGGCGCGGGAGACCTTGCGTCCGGCCAGAAACAATTCGCGAAAACCCGCGCTGGCCATGTAGACGAGATTCTCCAGATCCACCAGAAGATCCCCGGGCGTTTCCCCTTCGGTCAACGCCGATATGGTGTCCTTCAGGTCCTTGCCGCCACTCGGGTCGAGCCGACCGGAGACGGCGAGAATCTTGATGTTTCCATCGGTGGAAGTCTGAAAGGCGGCCATGGAATGATAAGGGAGTGGTGGAACGTTCCGTTGGTGTTAGCGAATTATGCTTGTTCCAGGCAACCGCATTTTTATCTTTCCCGCATTCCGCATCCAAGGAGCGGACGCCTCCACCCTTCCATCATGCAACGTTCGCTGCGCATCAAGGTCATCATCTGGTTCCTCCTCGTCGTGCTGGCCGTCGGCCTGGCGGGCTACGCCGGATTTCGCCGCCTCTCCGAATACATTCTGAGGGAGGCCGAGGTCCAGATGACCTCGAAGATCGCGCACGTCATGGACGTGCTCGAAGCCACCAATTCGGTCTATCTCAATCTGGTCCGCTCCTCGATGCTCGTGCTGAAGATGCTCTGCGAGCAGAAGGGCGAACCCTCCCTGGGCGTGAACGACGAAGGGCTCGCGGCCCTGAGATTCGGCGACTACGTCGCCCCGGGCGATTTCGAAATCGTCGATCGGGTCACGTCGATCATGGGGGGCACGGCCACCCTGTTTGTGCGCCGGGGCGACGACTTCGTGCGCGTGAGCACGAACGTCAAAAAGGCGGACGGCAGCCGGGCGGTCGGCACCATCCTCGATCCGAACGGACCGGCCATCGGCGCCATCCGGCAGGGCAAGCCGTTCTACGGCGTGGTCGACATCCTCGGCAAACCCTACATCACCGGCTACGAACCCATCCGCAACGCCGCCGGGGAAATCATCGGCGTTTTTTACGTCGGCTACAAAATCGACACCCTGACCAGTCTGCGGGATGTGCTCGAGGACCGCGGACTGCTCGACCAGGGATTCTTCACGCTGTTGGACCCCGAGGATCGGATCGTGTTCCGGTCGCGGGGCGAGCGCGGGATGAGCGAGGCCCTCATTCAGCGGGTCATCGAGGCCGCCATCCAGGACAAATCCCTGCCCGACTGGCGCATCAGCCGGGTCACCTTCGAACCGTGGAACTACGACGTGATCGCCGCGCTTTACGTGCCGGATGTCTCCCGCCAGACCGTGCGCATTGTCTGGCAGGTTTACAGCGTGGCGGGCGTCATCATCCTCGGCGCCCTCATCGTTTCGTTCTGGCTCGCCTCACGGCTTTCGAGCGCCCTGAATGCGGCGGAGGCCGCCCGCGAGGAGGCGCTGGAGGCCCGCGACGCGGCCGAATCGGCCAACCGCACCAAGAGCACCTTCCTGGCCAACATGAGCCACGAACTGCGCACGCCGATGAACGCCATCATCGGCTACAGCGAAATGCTCATCGAGGAGGCCGAGGACCTCGACCTCAAGGAACTCACCCCCGACCTCCACAAAATCCGCTCCGCCGGCAAGCACCTGCTCTCGCTCATCAACGACGTGCTCGACCTCTCGAAGATCGAGGCCGGAAAAATGACGCTCTTCATCGAGGAATTCAACGTGGCCGAAATGGTGGAGGACGTGGTGGCCACCATCCAGCCGCTGATGGAGAAAAACTCCAACACGCTCGAGGTCGAATATCCCGCCGATTGCGGCACCATGCGCGGTGATCTGACCAAGATCCGGCAGACCCTTTTCAACCTCCTGAGCAACGCCTCGAAGTTTACCGAACGCGGCAGCGTCAAACTTCAGATCGAGCGGCTTCAGAATCCCGCCGGCGAGCGCATCCTTTTCACCGTCACCGACACCGGCATCGGCATGAGCAAGGAACAGCTGGGAAAACTGTTCCAGGCCTTCACCCAGGCGGACGCCTCGACGACGCGGAAATACGGCGGCACCGGCCTGGGCCTGGTGATCAGCCGCAAATTCTGCCAGATGATGGGCGGAGACATTTCCGTGACCAGCGAACCCGGCAAGGGATCGAAGTTTGTGGTGGATCTGCCCGCGGTGGTGGTCGAATCCGGCAGCGCCGAACCGGTCGCCACGCCCCGACCGGCCTCCCCCTCCCCCTCGCAAAAACTTGTTTTGGTCATCGACGACGACCAGGACGCGGCCGAGCTTCTCAAACGCAATCTCGTCAAATCCGGCTACGAGGTCCTGGTCGCCCACAGCGGAGCGGAAGGTCTCAGGCTGGCGAAGGAACGCAAACCCGCGGCCATCACCCTGGACGTGATGATGCCCGGCATGGACGGCTGGTCGGTGCTCACCGCGCTGAAATCCGACCCGGAGGTGTCGTCGATTCCCGTCATCATGGTCACCATGCTGCAGGACCGGCAGTTCGGATTCTCCCTCGGGGCGGCCGAGTTTCTCACCAAACCGGTCCATCAGGAAAAACTGCGCGAGGTGCTCGGCAAATATTGCGGTCCCCCGTCGGCCTATGCGCTGGTGGTCGAGGACGACCCGGGGAACCGTCAGCTCATCTGCCGCATGCTGGAAAAGGAAAGGGTTCGCTACGTCGAGGCGGCCAACGGGAGCGAGGCGCTGGAGCGTGTCGCCGAGGAGACTCCCGGCATCATCCTGCTCGACCTGATGATGCCCGTGATGGACGGATTCGAATTTTTGAGCGTCCTCCGCCACAATCCCAAACTGGCCCATGTGCCCGTCGTGGTCATCACGGCCAAGGATCTGACGACCGAGGAGCGCGAGCGTCTCAACGGCCGGGTCAGCCAGGTGATTCAGAAAGGCGCCGTGGATCGCGACCGTCTGCTGCACGACATCCACGCGATGTTGGAAAAGAAGGTTTGAATTTTTCGCCGCCGTTTTAGAAGAGACTCCGTCCATGCCCAAGATCCTCCTTGTCGAAGACAACGAAATGAACCGCGACATGCTTTCGCGCCGGCTCACCCGGCGGGGCTACGAGGTCGTCATCGCGGTGGACGGCCAGCAGGGCATGGATCTCGCGGGATCGGCGGCCCCGGACGTGATTCTCATGGACATGAGCCTCCCGGTGATCGACGGATGGGAGGCCACCCGCCGGATCAAGGCGGACCCGGCCACCGCGCCGATTCCGGTCATCGCCCTGACGGCGCATGCCATGTCCGGGGATCGCGAACAGGCGCTGGCGGCGGGTTGTGACGATTACGACACCAAGCCGATTGAACTCGACCGGCTGCTTGGCAAGATTTCCGCCCAACTCGAACGCGTCGGCAAAAGCGCTCCGCAAAACTAAGCCGTGCCCGAGGAAAAATCACCGCTGGCCAGGCTCCGCCACGACCTCCGCACGCCGATCAACCACATCATGGGCTACAGCGAGTTGCTCGCTGAGGATCTGGCCGACCGCGGGGTCACGGATCTGGACGATCTCAACCGGATCACGGCGGCTGCGCGTTCCCTGCTTGACCTGATCAGCGAGCGTCTCTCGGACGAAGCCTTCAGCGGGATCACCCTGCAGGAATCGATCGCCGCCAAGGATTACACCAAGGTGGCCGGCTCCCTCGCCACCGAGCCGGAGGAGTTCACCGAACAACCGTCCCCCTTCACCGGACGCATTCTCATTGTGGACGACCAGCCGGAAAACCGGAACGTGCTGGCCCGACGGCTGGAGCGCCAGGGACACCAAACGCTCCAGGCCGAAAACGGACGCCATGCGCTGGAACTGCTCGCCTCGGAGCCCTGCGACCTCATTCTTCTCGACGTGATGATGCCGGAAATGGACGGCTTCACCGCCCTGGGCCGCATCAAGGACGATCCCGCCCTGCGGCACATTCCGGTCATCATGATTTCCGCGCTTGATGAAATCGAAAACGTCGTCCGCTGCATCGAGCGCGGTGCGGAGGATTTTCTGCCGAAGCCGTTCAATCCCACCCTGCTCCGCGCCCGCATCGGCGCGAGCCTGGAAAAGAAGGCCTTCCGCGACCAGGAACATGCCTACCTGCGCCGCATCGAGGAAACGCAGAAACGGCTCGAGGAGGAGTTGCAGGAGGCCGCGAAATATGTCGTTTCGATCCTGCCGGAACCGATGGACACCCCGTTCCGAATCCGATGGACCTATCACCCGTCCACCGAGCTCGGCGGGGACTCGTTCGGCTATCACTGGATCGACGACACGCATTTCGCCGTCTATTTGCTGGATGTCTGCGGTCACGGTGTCGGCGCCGCCTTGCTGTCCGTGGCAGCGATCAACGTGATCCGCTCGGGATCCCTGCCGGACACGGATTTTCTCGATCCCGGCCAGGTGCTCGCCGGCCTCAACAACACCTTCCAGATGGAGCGCCACAACAACATGTATTTCACCATCTGGTACGGCGTGTACGACACGGAGTCCCGGACCATCCGCCACGCCTCCGGCGGTCATCCGCCCGCCCTTCTGCTGAAGCCCGGCGACGCCGGGGATCAGATCGAACCGCTGCACGCTCCCGGCATGCTCATCGGCGGCATGCCGGACATGACCTACCAGAGCGCCACGACCGCCGTGCCGCCCGGTTCGCGTCTGTTTGTCTACTGCGACGGCGCCTACGAGATCCGGCGTCCCGACGACAGCATGCTCGACTTCGACAGGGACTTTCTTCCCTACCTGCGGGAAAACGGGCGCAACCCCGCGCTGCCGGACCAGGTGCTGGCCTGGATCCGGGACGTTCACCGCGGGGAGGATCTGGATGATGACTATTCGTTCATCGCCGTGGACTTTCCCCCGTGAGGAAACCTTGACACCCGCAACGAATCATTGAGCGTATCCGGCATGAAATTCACCACGGTCGAGGTCCCCGAAAACGTCACCTTCCTCGCGCTGGAGGGTTCGCTCAACATTGCCGGCGCCAAGGAAATTCGTGCCGAGCTGCTTGAAGTGATCCAGTCCCGGGCGCGGCCGGTCATTCTCGACTTTTCCCAGGTTGATTTTCTCGCCTCGTTTGGCATGCGCCTCCTCATCGAAGCGCACAAGGCGGCTTCCCTGGACAATCATTCCATTGTCATCCTCAACCCCCAGCCCCCGGTGGCCCGGGTGCTCGATTCCGCCGGATTGTCCAACGTCATCGCCACCGCGGCCACCCGCGAAGAGGCGATCCGCCTTGCGCGGTAGAGCCTTTCCGTAAAGCCGGGGCCGAAGTTGGCGTCGCCCCGGTCGCATGGCCGCGGCATCGCCGTGCCCACGGGACGCCCCGGTTGGGTTCGCGAGGCACAATCCCCCCCGGCCTCTTCGGGCCGCGTTGTCAGAACCCGCGGTAATGCAAACTGAGCAGCCGGTAGCTGTCCGCCCCCCGCTCGGCGGTGTAATAATACAGGCTGAGCGTGGTGATTTCCTGCGGCCATTGATACCCGATGAGGGTCTGGAGCACATCCCCTTCCCGCGTTTTCTGCCGGGCGATGACGCGGCCGATGCCGTATTTGTTCTCGATGTTGCGGCGGGTCTGATCGAAAAACTCCCCGTAGCGAACCGAATCCCAATTGGGATCGCCGTAATGCAGCTCGATTTCATTGAGGGAGTCGTTTTCGAAATAGAACAGCGCCTTTTGCAGCAGCGGCTGTGGAATGCCCTGCACCACGAGGCACTGGCGGTTGCCCACGTCCCGTCGCTCGACCACCTTGGCCTGGACGCGCTTGAGGGATTCCTCGAGACGTCCGGCCGATTCGCCCCATTGGAAATTGAACGGCACCTTGATCTCTTCCGCCGCCTGAAGGCTCCAGGCCGCCGCCAGGCAGAGCAAAATGAGAAGGTGTCGGAAAATCATCGCGTTGTTAGATACTGGGCCGGCGGGAGGAGGTCAAACCGGGGAATGCGACCATTTCAGGGAAGCTCGATCTCCCCGGCGTCGATGGCAGCCAGGGTGTTGAGTCCCGAAATGAGATATTCCGCGACAACCACGCCGTTGCCGGCAAACAGACGGACGGATCCCTCCGTTTTCCCTTGCTCCATCACAAAACGATCGCCGGTGGAATTGTCGACGAGTTTTTTCAGCGGCAGGCCGTCCTTCGTGGCCAGCCAGAGATCGCCGTCCCGCCTTGCCACCGTCACGGTCACGCCCCCCTTTTTTCCGGTGAGCGGGTCCGGGTCGAGCGCGATTTTCGACTGGAAATTCTGGGCATCCGTCCCGGCATCGGGCACCAACCGGCCGTTGCGGAGGCCGAAGCGCCGGCTGTTTTCGATGGTCTTGTCGATGAAGATCTCCCAATCCACCCGCGCCACGCCCTCTTCCTCCCGGACCTCCGTCGACGGGACCGGACGGTATCCGCGGAGGGTCTGACGACTGGCATTGGCGGAGCGCAGGAGAAGGTAAAAGAGCGGGGAGTCCCCGCTGGCAAAAATCCTTACCTCGCCGGCAAATTCCTTCGGAACCCTCATTTCGCGAAGGAGCTCCCCGGCAAAATCATACTGACGGGCCACCATGTCGTCGCCCACGAAGCCTGCGGTCCAGAAGGTGTCGTTCGGTCCGGCCGAAAAATGCGCGCCGTCCGGAAACTCGGTCACCGGAATCTTCTCAAAGCGGTCGTTCCGGCGAAACCAGAGCGACTTTCCGTCCCAAGCCAGCAGGGCGTCCTCATTCGCCTGAAGGGACTTGGTGTTGTCGGGAGCGGGTTCCCGGACCGGCGGACCGGAAAGATCCGTTCCCCACACCTCCAGCACACGCTCCCCATCGGCCGGCAGCAAATACAGCCGGTCCCCCCGGAGCGCCCCCGCGACCCATCCGCCGGACGGTCCGTCTGCGACCAACGGGGAGTCGGGCGCCCCAAGCGGAATCGACAGGAGCCTATTTTCCCGACGGTCATCGACCGCCACCCGGGCCGGAGTCCCGGCCAGAAAACGCGCCTTGTAGGGCAGCCGGGCGAGTTCCACCAGACCGGTCTCCTCGGCATAGCCCAGCAGCGCGGATTCCCCGGGTTCCTCCCTGTTGCGGGTCGGACGGACGCCAAAAAGCACAAACGTTTCGTCCCCGGTGGGAACCACCGCCCCGATGCCGGTGAGCGCGGGCGTGGCGTCGTCCGTGACCCAGTCGTTGAAATGATAGGCTTCGCCCTCGACTTCAACCGCATCGGGAACCACCCAACCCCGGACCCGGTAGGAACCGGCCGGCAGGGGCCGTCCCGCATCGTTCTTTCCATCCCACGTCGCAATGAGCCCGTTCAGTCCGATCTGAAAATCCCCCTCCGTCGCGCCGGCACAGAGGGTGCGCACCAGCCGGCCGGAGGAATCGTACACCCCGAGCGAAATGCGTCCCTCCCTTTCCGGCAGGGCGAAGGCGAAACTCTGGTCCCCGGCGAGAAGAACTCCCGTCAGCAGAGCGAACAGACAGAAAACGGTGAAAGTCCTTCTCAAGCGTAATAGTGCCAGTTCAAATCGGGGAACAGATTATCGCGCTCTTCGCAGGCCGCAAGAAGCGGAAGCAGGGTTTCCTTTTTCGCCCCGTCCCGCAGACCCTCATAAAGCCGGGTGAAACGCAGGATGTGATCCTTCGTGCGCCGTTCGGCGTATTCCCGGGCCGTTCCCGTTTTCATGAGAAACGCCCAGTCGCTCGACTGGGCCAGCAGAAGCTCCCTCGCCATCTGGGCCAGGACGCGGTTGAGGAACGCGGAGCGCGTCCGCCGGTGCTTGCGCGCCATTTCGGTCATGCGGGCCGCCGCCGCGTGAAGATGGGGGTAGATCCACGAATTGCACCGGTCGAGCCACACCTCCGAATACCCCTTGTTGCCCCAGCTCGAGGGCGCCGGTTCGACCACCTGCAGGGTGGGATGCCGGGCCAGATAGGCCGTCGGCGTGGTCAGGCGGAAAACCTGCTGGTCGCAGGCCGCCTTGCGCAACACGAGATCGAGGAATTCGGGGCCTTCGAACCACCAGTGACCGAAAAGTTCGGCGTCAAACGGACTGACCAGAATCGGCTCCACGGGGAGCGTGCCGCCAAGCTGTTCGATCTGCTGGATCCGGCTCCGCACAAAATGCGTGGCATGGGCCTCCACCGCTCCCGCCGCCCAGTCCCGGCGGTAATACTCCTTGTGCTCCGAGCCTGTGATCCGGTGGTATTTGATTCCCGTGTAGCGGCGGTGTCCCACCTCGGGAAACACCTGCGCCAGATATTCCGCCGGCAGTTCCATGCCGATGTCCCGATAAAAATCCCGGTATGCCGGATCGCCGGGGTATCCCTCCCGCGCGCTCCAGACCTGGCGGCTGGAATCACGGTCGCGGGCGAAGACGGCCGGGCCGGCCGGGGTGTAATACGGGGAGAAAATGGCAAAGCGCGGACGCGGCTCGCCGAACATCAGTCCGTGGGCGTCGACCACAAACCAGCGGATGTCGGCCTCCTGCAGGATCGGACCCACCGACGGAACGTAGCCGCATTCCGGCAGCCAGATGCCGGCCGGATCGCGGCCGAAACATTCCCGGTGGTAATCGCGTCCGAGAAAAATCTGCGCCCGCATCGCCTCCGGATAACGCTCCATCAGGGGCAGAAACCCATGCGTCGCCGCGCAGGTGATGATTTCGATGATGCCGTCCCGCTGCAGTTCGGCAAAGGCCCCCACCACGTCCCGCCGGATGGTGTGCAGGTAAAACTCGCGCGCCGCGCGGAAGCGTTCGTGATAAAACCGGGCCAGCCCGTTCAGGTGCGCATCGCCGGCGGTACGCTCGATTTCCAGACGCGACAGATGCACGCCACGGTCCAGATACCGCTCGGTGCGCGCCTGCAGCAGCGGATCGCGCAGCATGGAACAGAGGGTCGGCGTCAGGGTTATGGTCACCCGCACCGGCATCCGGTCCTCCACCAGCCGGCGGAAGATGCGCAGCAGCGGGATGTAGGTTTCGACGACCGCCTCGAAAAGCCAGTCCTCCTCGTGAAACTCCTCGTGCTCGGGATGGCGGACAAAAGGGAGATGGGCGTGTAAAAGGAGAGCCAGTGAGCCCCGATGCATGGTCACCGGGCAGACGCTAGCCACCGTGTCGCGGGCGGACAAGAGTGATTTGCAGTTGCCGCCCGGGTGCAGTTCACGGCATCTTTCCCCGGTGAAAAACCGGTTGCTCCTCCTGTGCCTGGCCGCCGTGGCCGCCCTTGCCCTGCCCTCCTGCACGAAAAATGAGGAAAAATCCGAGCTGTCCCTGATCGACAAAGCCCTGCAGGATTTCGAGAAAAAGGATTACGCCGCCGCCCTGACGAAACTGAAGGAAGCCGAAAAGGAGGCTCCCAACGATCCCTTCATTCTCAATCTCATCGGCGCGGCCTACACCAAGGAGAAGGATTTCACGGCCGCCCGGGCTTACTTCGAAAAGGCGCTTTCCGAAAAATCGGACTTCTTCCCCGCCCGTTTCAATCTCGGTGAGATTCTCTTCCTGCAAAAACAATACCCGCAGGCGCTCAGCTTTTTCACCGAAATGCTCCAGCAGGCCCCCGGCAACGAACTGCTGCAGTTCAAGGTCGTCCTCAGCCTGCTCATGACCGACCAGGTGGAGGAGGCGCGCAAGCTGGCGAAACGCATGAAATTCCCCGGTGAAACCCCCGCCTGGTATTACGCCCGCGCCGCCATCGAGCAGAAGGAAAAGAACCGTGCGAAGGCCTCCGAATATCTCGCCGGGGCAAAAACCTTCTTCCCAAACCAGATTTCGCTCTACAACGAAACCTTCGAAGATCTCGGCTGGCCCACCAAATAAGGCCGGTTTCCCTTCCGTCTCTCATCCATGCCCAAACCTCTCAAGAAACAGGAATCCCTTCTTCACCCGAAAGCCCGCGTGCTGGTGACCGGCGCCGCCGGTTTCATCGGCAGCGCCCTCGTGCACGCCCTCAACCAGCGCGGCATCACGGAAATCGTCACGACCGATTTCCTCGGCAGCGACGAAAAATGGCGCAACCTCGCGCCGTTGGACTTCGCCGACTACGTTCCCGCCGACCAACTTCTCGAAAACCTGGCGCGCGATCCGGACTACCACGGCAAATTCGCCGCCTGCTTCCACCTCGGCGCCTGTTCCTCCACCACGGTCACGGACGCCGCCTGGGTGATGGAAAACAATTTCGCCTACACGAAGACGCTCTGCCGCTGGGCCCTCGCCGCCGGCACCCGTTTTGTCTACGCCTCCTCCGCGGCGACGTACGGCGACGGCAGCGCGGGCATGGACGACAAAAACGACAACCTGCGCGCCTACCGTCCGCTCAACCTCTACGGCTATTCCAAACACCTCTTCGACCTCTACGCGCAGAAGGAGGACATCCTCTCCGAGATCGTCGGACTCAAATATTTCAATGTGTTCGGCCCGAATGAATATCACAAGGGCGACATGCGCAGCCTCGTCTGCAAGGCCTACGAACAGATCGTCTCCACCGGGAGGATCCGGCTCTTCAAAAGCTACAAACCCGAATATCCCGACGGCGGCCAGAAGCGCGATTTTGTTTATGTGAAGGATGCCGTGGCCATGACCATCCACCTGGCGGAAACCGAAACCGCCGGGGGCCTCTACAATGTCGGGGCCGGGGTGGCCCGCACCTGGGTGGACCTCGCCAACGCCCTCTTCTCCGCGCTCGAACAGCCTCCGCAGATCGAGTTCATCGACATGCCCGAAAACATCCGGAACCAGTATCAATACTACACCTGCGCCGACATTTCGAAGCTGCGTTCGACCGGCTACCTCGCCCCGACCACCAGCCTCGAGGACGCCGTGCGGGACTACGCGGTGAATTATCTGAAAACCGGAAAACGGCTCGGCGAGTAGACCACCGGGCCCCGCCGGTGCGCGGTTGGGGCTTCGCCCCCTTCCACTGGCGACTTGCAAATGCGGAGAACGCGGGGAATTGTCCCCGCATGTCCGTTCTGCTCGCACCTGGTGACCTGGCCCCCGATTTTACCGCCGTGGCCGTGGGAGGGGAATACGGTGACGGTTCCACCGTCCGTCTCTCCGATTTCTCCGGCAAGACGGTGGTGCTGTATTTTTATCCGAAGGACGACACGCCCGGCTGCACCACCCAGGCCTGCGCGCTGCGCGACCGCTACCACGACCTCATCCGCAAGGGCGCCGTGGTCTTTGGAGTGAGCGTGGATTCCCCGGAAAGTCACCGCGCCTTCATCCGCAAATACGAACTTCCCTTTCCCCTGCTCAGTGACGAAAGCCACCGCATGGTCGAGGCCTACGGCGTGTGGGTGGAAAAAAAGATGTACGGAAAAACCTTCATGGGCACGGAACGCAGCACGTTCGTCATCGACCCGGACGGCCGCATCAAGTCCGTCTTCCGCAAGGTCAAACCCGACGAGCACGCCGGACTGGTTCTGGAGGACCTGAAACACTTTGAACCGTGAGACGCTGCTGACGCTCTACGACCGCTTCACGCGGCTCGTGGAGAAACTTCCGGGAGGCCTGCAAAAACCCATTCTGCGGGAACTGGTCCCCATTCGCGAACTCTTCCTGGAGCAACGTCCGGCCCGGCTCGTGCTGCTCGGCTCCACCGGGCGCAGCGTGCCGGAACTTCTGCATGCCATCGCGGGAATCCGCGTGGTGACTGGGGACAGTGTGAACGGCTGGCGGACCTACCGGGTGCCCGGACGCGGGGCCGTCCAGATCCTCGACGCCCGCCGCGACACCCCGGAAGGCGTCGTCACCACCGCCTGCGCCTTCCTGGCTCCCGACGCCGCCATTCTGGTGCAGGAACCGTCCTCCGAGCCCGCCGACTTCGAATCCGCCGCCGCCCGTCTGGGCGACTGCCCGAACAATCTGCCATTGGCCGGCGTGGCCTTTGGCGGCGATTCCGCCCCCGCCCGCCTCGCCGCCCGGATGAATGCCCGCCGCGAGTTTTCCCTGCGGCGCACGGTCATTGGCTCCCCGGACGCCGGCGACCGGGTCGCGGAGCTGATTTGCCCACTGCTGCCGAACCCCGCCCGGCTCGAATTTGCCCGCATGACCGGAGCCCGCGGCGCCCAGGCGCAAATCGCCGGCTCGCTCCTGACCTCCTTCACCGCCGTCTGCGGGGTCATCGGCCTCCAGCCCATTCCGCTGGCGGACATGCCCATCCTCACCGCGTTGCAGTCTCTGATGGTCAGCCTCGTCATCTACACCACCGGCAAGCCGGTCAGTGCGCGGCTGGCCGCCGAATTTCTCGGCGCCCTCGGCCTCAACATCGGGGCCGGCCTCCTCTTCCGGGAAGGCGCCCGCGCCATCATTCGCATCGTGCCCTTCTGGGGCAATGCCGTCTCCGGCATGGTCGCCGGCGCCGGCACCTATGCCCTCGGACGCGCCGCCATCGCCTATTTCATCGAGGAACGCCCGATCCAGGAAACCAAAAAACTCTTCAACCACCTCCTGCCCCGCTGGGACGCCTTCCGACGCACCCCCCTGCCGACCTCCCAGGCCGACAGACTCCCCCTGCCCCCGTCCGAAAAATCCGACGACAAAAATTGATCATTCAACCGGTTGCCGGTTTGGCCTGAGGGAGCGCTCGCCGTCCGGCCGTCAGCGCGTCAGATTCAAATAGATCAGATACGCCACCACCGGCACGCCGATCAGGATGATGGCGGCCAGCTTGATCCGGTCCAGCAGGGTGTCCCTCCGCATGGCCGCCCGATGGCCGCCCCGCGGGGGTTTGCGACGTACTTTCGTCTCAGTGCTCACCAGAACCCAGTTTGCCGGATTTTTGGGAGCGGGAAAATCCCAAACTGACCCTTCCGGGAGAGGGGCAGCCGGGCCGCCCGCATCGTTTCCTTGACCGCGGGGAGACAACCTCCCTTTCATACGGCTCATCTCCATGAAAAAAGCCATTGTCATTCCATCCTACAAAGCCGCCGCGACCCTCCCCAAGGTGCTGCCGCGCATTCCCGAGGCCTTTTGGGACAATGGCGTGGCCATCATTGTGAACGACCAAAGCCCCGACAACACGGGTGAAGTGGCCGAGGCCCTGAAAACCGAATGGCCCGGTCTGGATGTGGTGCACCACGAGGTCAACCAGGGCTACGGGGGCGCCCAGAAGACCGGACTCAAGCGCGGCCTGGAACTGGGGGCGGAGGCGTTTGCCATCGTGCACTCCGACGGCCAGTACGCCCCGGAAAAGGTTCTCGAACTCATGCAGCCCATCCTCGACGGCCGCTACCACATCGTTCAGGGCTCCCGCATGATCGCCGGCGGCGCCCGGGAGGGCGGCATGCCGCTCGTGCGCTACATTCCCAACCGCGTGCTCACCGCCATGGAAAACGTCGTTTTCGGGACCAACATGGCGGAATTCCACAGCGGCTACATGCTCTACTCCCGCCGCCTCCTGGAGCGGGTTCCCTTCGAAAGGCTCCAGAACAACTACAATTTCGACGCGGAGATGATTGTCATGGCCCATCTGCTGGGCATGAAATGCGCCCAACTGCCCATTCCCACCCGGTATGACGACGAGGTTTCCAGCCTCAAACCCATTCCGTATGGCATCAACGTCCTCAAAATGATGGCTCGACATCTTCGCGGACACTACCGCAGACTCCTCATCCAACATCCCGGGGCGTTTGCTTGAAATTCATTGACGGCAAATCGTTCGGGACCGTAGCAACATATCCTTCATGAAGATTCTTCTCTTAGGTGCCGGTGGATTCATCGGCGCAAATCTGACCGAACGCCTCGTCCGCGACGGACGGCACGAAATCACCGCGCTCGATATCGATCGCGAGAAACTCGATGATACCGTCAAGAGCGGCGAGCTGAACTACATCGAGTTCGACATTCGCAAAGGCGACGAAAAACTCGAGGAGTTGACCAAGGAGCACGACCTGATCGTTGACCTCGTGGCCCGCGCCAATCCGAGTCTCTATGTCAGCAATCCGGTGGATGTGTTCCGGCTCAACTTCATCGAGAATCTCAAGATCGCCGACTTCTGCGTGAAGCACAAAAAGCGGCTTCTGCAGTTCTCGACCTGCGAAGTCTACGGGATCACGGCGGCCAAGGCCAACGGCCTGAGCTCGGCGGAGCATCCGCAGCCCTTCATCGAGGATGAAACCCCGCTGATCATGGGACCGGTGAAAAACCACCGCTGGATCTACGCCTGCGCCAAGCAGCTTCTCGAACGCGTTCTGCACGCGTACGGCATCGAGTACGGTCTCAACTACTCGATCATCCGTCCGTTCAACTTCATCGGGCCCCGCATCGACTACCTCCCGAGCGAGCAGACCGGCAATCCGCGCGTCTTCAGCCACTTCATGAACGCGCTGCTCTACGGCACCCCGATCAAGCTCGTCGACGGCGGCGTGAACTTCCGCGCCTACACCTACATCGACGACGCCGTGGATTGCATTGTCCGGATCATCGACAACCCGAACGGCTGCTGCGACCGTCAGATCTTCAACATCGGAACGCCCGAAAACGAGGTCACGATCAAGCAGCTCGCCCACAAGATGATCGAGATTTTCGACAAGCACTTCCGCAAGCCCGGCGATCCCACGCCCGAGATCATCAACGTCTCGAGCGAGGAATTCTACGGCAAGGGCTACGAGGATTGCGACCGCCGCATCCCGAACGTGGACAAGGCCCGCACCCTCCTCGGCTGGAAGTCGGAGCACGATCTCGACTCCGTGCTGTTCCACACCATGAAGTACTTCGTGGACAAGCACCGCGCCAAACAGAAGGAAGCGGTCGCGGTTTAAGAAGAATGCTTCCCCAAGCCGCCCATTCGGTTTAAGAAGAATGCTTCCCCAAGCCGCCCATTCTTCCGGGAATGGGCGGCTTTTTCTTTCCACGGACGCGCCGCGGGATCCGATGCCCGGGCCGGACCGTTCCCCCTCCCGGGGAGGCGGATTTTCCCCTCCGCCGGTTTGTCTCAATACATCCGAGCTCGCTACTTGCACGATTCCCCCGGGGACTGTTAAGTCTCTCCGTCTCGCATGGCCGCCAATTCTTCAACTCCGAACCGCTGGTTTTCCACCCTGCTATGGGGAAACTCCATCGCCCTGTCCTGGACCTGGGGGCTCGGATTGTTCTTCTCCGTTCAGTTCACCCTCCAGTTCGGGCTGTTTGGACTGTTGACCTTCGCCATTCCGAATGCCATCGGACTGCTGGCCTTCGGCCTGGTCACCCACCACATCGCACGTCGGGAAAAAGGCTCCGAGTCGCTCGCCACCTTCTTCACGAACTGGTCGCGGCCGTTCCGTCTGGTGTTTTTCCTCTACCAGCTCCTGGCCATCACGCTGACCATCTTCGCCTTCATCCGCTACGCGTGGCAGACCCTGGGCTACGAGCCGTGGATCCTCTACATGCCGCTCACCCTGCTCGTGGTGCTCGCGGCGGCCATCCTGTTCGGCGAGGAATTCGACATCAAACGCATCAAGTTCAGCCACGGGGTGATGGCCATCCTGCTGGCCGCCTCCGTCGTGTGGCTGCTGATCAACACGATCGGCCGGGGGAACGGCGAAATCGCCGCCTTCAAGCAGCCCACCGACGACTGGCATTTCTGGGGCTACGTGGTGCCGATCATCATCGGCTTTTTGGTCGGCCCCTGGCTTGACCTGCAGCAATGGCAGCGCGCCATCCAGATGCATCGCGAGCGCGTTTCCATCGCCGCCGCCTACTGGGTCGGGGCGCTGGAATTTTTCGGCATCCTGATCTTCCACGGAACGCTGACCCTCTGGGCCCTGAGCCGCGGAGCCGGACAATGGATCCACGAGGGACTGGGCGGACACCTCTACGGGCACAATGTGGTGCTGCGGTTGTTTTACGAGAATGCGGCGGCCGCGCCGTGGACCTTCACCGCCTACTGCGTCTTCCTCTGCGTGTGCATCCTCACCACGCTCGACAGCGGCTACGTCGCCCTGAAGTGGACCTTCCAGGAGGGCGTCGCCCGGTCGAAAAACCCGCTCCTCACCTTCCTGCCCAAGCGCCTGCTCATTTCCCCGATCCCGGTGTTCATCCTGGCGGGTCTCATCGCCCTCGTGGCCGCCGTGCTCCATCTCGAGCTGGAGTATTTCATGATCTTCTACGCCACGTTCTTCGTGGGGTATTCCGCCCTCGGCATCGCGCGCTGCTACATCATCAGTCCGGCCAACGCCATCCCGCAGGTGAAGATGTTCTGCATCGGCAGCCTCGCCGTGGTGATCTGCGCCTTCGGCTACTTCCTGCGCTACCCGCTTTTCATGATCCTGGGTTCGCTGCTCCCGCTGGCCTCGATCGCCTGGCTGCTCCTGAAGCCGGGCGCGGGCGAGGATTTTGTCAGCGACTCGGAGGAACTGACCGCCACCGCGCCGGAATCGCCGGTGTCCCCGAAGGGCATCATCGGCGCCGCCAGCCCGGAATCGGGTCCTCCGGCCACCCAGGCCTCCCACCACGTGGGCGGACATTTCGAGGACAAATGGTTTGTGCACTCTTTCGTGGCGACCTACGCGGACACCAACTCGGTCGGCAACGTGTATTTCGGCATGTATGCCATGTGGGTCGGCAAGACGCGTGAACTGTTCTTCAACCAGGTCATGCCGAAGTTCGACCTGAAGAACACCCCGTTCTACATCCTCACGCGCTCATTCGAGCACAAGTTCGTCCGGGAGACCCGCGAGTTCGAAACGGTGAGCGTGCGCATCCGCATCGCCAACTACAACCGCAAGTTCGTGACCCTCGAACACGAGGTCTACGACTCCGCGCAGAAACTCCTCGGTCACGGCAAGCAATCCCTCCTCTTCGTCTCCTCGGCCGACTACAAACTCATCGACGTTCCTCCCGAGGTCGCCACGGCATTCATGCGTTACACATGAGACCGGCGGGGATCCTCATTCTGCTTTGCGTGGCTTTGGCGGGATGTGAACGTCCTCCCGGTTCGTTGCTTTCCACGCCGACGCCCTCGCCCACGCCGGATTCCCCGCCAAGCCCGACGCCGGTGCCCTCCCCCGCGGTGGCCACTCCGACACCGGCCCCCACCCCGCCGCCCACGCCCACCCCGGAGCCCACTCCGCTGTTGCCCCGCAAGCCGGTGGAGATCGGAAAAATGTTCAACGGCATCACCTACAAGACGCGGTTCGTCACTCCGGAAAGCGAAAACCTGGCGTCGCTCATTCGGACCAAGGACGACAGTTTCGAGGTGGAGATCACCTTCACGGCAAAGATTCCCCGTCCGAGCCTCACGCTGGAGGATCTCGCCTCCAACGACCCCAAACTGCCGCACGTCCTGAACAAAATGCCGGAGCTTGTGGCCTCGGCGAAGGTTTCCCCCTTCTTTGAGCGCCTTTACAAAATCAAGGTCGCCACCATTCGCAATCAGCTCTTCGCCCTCGACGCGGTGCTCTCGCGGCACAATTTCTACGACTGCGAGACCATCCTCGAGCTGGAGGCGCCGGAAACGGGCCGCAAGGCGCTTCTGATCATCGGCGACATGGACGTGAACGTCGACGGCTCCGACGGCGACCGCAATGTGGAGGTGGATGACTCCGGACGCTTCTTCCAGCCCCAGACCAGCTACCGCTGGCCCAAAACCACGGATCGCGTGAACCCGCTGCTCCCCAAGACGCTGGACCGCATCGCCGCCCTCCGCGCGGAAGCCGCCGCGCCGGGCACCTCGGCGGCGCGCAAACGGGAAATCCAGGAGGCCCTGTCCCATCTCCAGCGGACCGCCAACGACCTCAAAACCTCGAGTTTTCTCGTCTCCGCCGTCGACCCGTCCATCGTCGTCCCGGGGTTCCTGCTCAAGGAAAAATCCCCCTTTGCCCCCCGCATCGGCGACTACGCGGCCGTCATTTACGACGGGGTGGTCTACCCCACCATCGTTGGCGACGCCGGCCCCTCGGCCAAGGTGGGGGAAGCCTCGCTGCGGCTCTGCCGTCAGATCAACCCCAAATCGTCCGCCAACTCGCGCTCCGTCAGCAACATCAAGGTTGCGTATCTGATTTTCCCCGGCACCGCGGAAAAATTCGGTCCGCCCAACCTCGAACGCTGGCGCGAACGCGTCCAGACTTACCTCGACGAAATGGGCGGCATCGCCCCCGAGCTCTTTGAGTGGGAGGACATCGTGCCTCCGTGGCCGACCCCGACCCCCACACCCACGCCGGAACCCACGCCCGTTCCCGAATCGCCGTCGGCGCCGGAAACCTCTCCGACACCCGACGTGCCGCCGGAAGCCGCCCCGTCTCCGGCGGCGACCCCGACCGCGGAAATCACCCCGCAACCTCCGGCCGTGCCGACGCCCGCCGACAGCCCGTCACCGGAATCCACACCGTCCGTGTCCCCCGGACCGGCGGTCATCACCCCGGCGACACCGTGAGTTCCCAGCCGGAGATCTTTCGCGAACTGCTCTGCGACCTCGGAAATTTCATCCGGGACCGTCTGCTGGCCGGACGCTCCAACGCCGGCGACCTTTCCGCCGTGGCGACGCAGACCGCCGCGGACACCATTTACGCCATCGACAAAATCAGCGAGGCCGCCATTGTCGAGTGGTTCGAAAGCCGATGGCCGACGGCCGAACCGGTGGAAGTGGTCATGGAAGGCGTCGAGGACGACGCCCTGTGTTTTCCCCGCGGCACGGAGGTTTCCCAGACCCGCTGGAAATGCCTTCTCGATCCCATCGACGGCACGCGCGGCATCATGTACGACAAGCGCAGCGCCTGGGCGCTCGCCGGTCTCGCGCCCCAGGAGGGACCCGACACGCCGCTTTCAAGGATTTTTGTCGCCGCCATGACCGAACTGCCCACCTCGAAACAATGGCGGGCCGACCAGATCAGCGCCGTGCGGGGCCGGGGACTCCGCACGGAAAGCGTCAACGTGCTCGACGGCACCCCCGTCCCCCTCACCCTGCAGCCTTCACGCGCCACGGATTTCCGGCACGGATTTTCCTGGATGGCAAAATTTTTCCCCGAGGGCCGCACCCTCACCGCGCAAATCGAGGAACGGATCTGGGACGAACTCGTCGGCATCGGCCGCGATGCCTCCCCGGTGGTCTTCGACGACCAGTACATCAGCACGGGCGGCGCGTTTTATGAACTGCTCGCCGGGCACGACCGCATGATCGGCGACCTCCGTCCGCTGGTTTACGCGACACTTGACCTGGAATCCTCGCTGGTCTGCCATCCCTACGACGTCTGCGCCGCCCTGGTTCTTGAGGAGGCCGGCGTCGTCTACGAACATCCGCTCGGCGGGTTTCCCGATGCGCCCATGGACACCACCAGCGGAATCTGCTGGATTGCCTACGCCAACCCCGCCCTCGCCGCCCTCGCCCGTCCCGTTCTGCAAAAGGTGCTTTCGACTTTTCTGGCATGACACGTGAATCCTTTCTCGCCGGCCTCGCCGTCTTCATTCTCCGGCTGCTCTTTGCCACGATCCGCCTGAAGGTCGACGACCGCCCCGGCCTTGGCAAAAACAGCATCAGGGGGCCGGTCATCATCTGCTTCTGGCACAACCGCATTCTCGGCATCACCGTCGCGTTCCTCCGCCGGTATCCCCGGGAACGCCGCGGGGTCACCGTCCTCACCAGTCCGAGCAGGGACGGGGAAATCCTCGCTCGCGTGGTCGGCGGTTTCCGCATGGGCGCCGTGCGCGGTTCCAGCTCCCGCCGGGGGTCGCAGGCCATGCGCGAACTCATCACCCTGGTCGAGGACGGACGCGACATCGCCATCACGCCCGACGGTCCCCGGGGTCCCCGCTACAAACTCGGTCCGGGCGCCGTGTCGCTCGCCCAGCTCACCGGCGCCAAAATCGTTCCCATGCACGCGAAATTTTCCCGCTGCGTACGCATGAAAACATGGGACGGGTTCATCATCCCGTTGCCTTTTTCCACCGTCTCAGTCACGGTGGGAGACCCCATCTCCGTGCCGCGGGAATTGACCGCCGAGGAATTCGAGGCGGCGCGTCTGGGACTGGAAACTCTTTTGAAAAATGAAGCGGATTGACGGCACAGCCATTGCCCAAAAAGTTCACGAGGAAACCAAACAGCGCATCGCCCATCTGGCCGATCGCGGCATTCGCCCCGGTCTCGCCGTGGTGCTGGTCGGGGACGATCCGGCCTCCCGCGCCTATGTCCGTTCGAAGGACCGCAAGGCCGCCGAGCTCGGCCTGCATTCGGTCAAACACGAACTGCCCGCCTCCACCACGCAGGAGGACCTCGTCGCCCTCGTTCGCCGGTTGAACGCCGATCCCGCCATACACGGCATCCTGGTCCAGTCTCCGCCGCCCCCGCACATCGACGAACAGGCCATTGTCGAAACCATCGATCCTCGCAAGGACGTCGACGGATTTCATCCCGTCAATGTCGCCAAGCTCGCCCTCGACGATCCCTCCGGATTTGTCCCCTGCACCCCGCTCGGTTGCATCCGCCTGATCGGGGAAAGCAGCCTGGACACGGCGGGCGCCGATGCGGTGGTCGTCGGCCGCAGCATGATTGTCGGGAAACCCATGGCCCTCCTGCTCATGCGCCGCGGCAAGGGAGGCGACGCCACGGTCACCGTCGCCCATTCCCGCTCGCGGGACCTGGCCGGCATCACCCGCCGGGCCGACCTGGTCATCGCCGCCATCGGGCGTCCGCATTTTCTGGGAGCCGAACACATCCGCGAGGGCGCGGTGGTGATCGATGTCGGCATCAACCGCGTGGAGGATCCCTCCTCGCCCAAGGGGTATCGCATCGTGGGCGATGTCGATTATGACGCCGTCGCGGAGAAATGCGCCGCCATTACGCCGGTGCCGGGCGGAGTCGGTCCCATGACCATCGCCATGTTGATGGCCAACACGGTGACCGCCTGCGAGCGCCTCTGCGCCTGACCCCGACGCCCGGCCCCCCGCCGGGCGCCTTTTGTCCGTCATTTCCCCGTCCCGCGGAGACTCTTCCTCTGGACGCTGGAACCACATTGCAGTAAAAGGGCTCCATGTCCGCGGTGGCCGCCTCGCTTCTGCCCAAGCCGTTTCTGGCGTATGTACGGAAGATTCGCGGCCCGCGCATCCAGCAATGGGCCTTTGGGATCTGGACGGTGGCGGTGTTTGCCTTTCTTTACATCCCCATCCTTCTGCTGATCGTTTTCTCGTTCAACGATTCGCGGCTCGGACTCGCTTGGGAGGGCTTCACGACCCGCTGGTACGAACAGCTCTTCAGGAACAAGGTCCTGATCGGCGCCTTCAAGAACAGCATGATCATCGCCACGGTCACGACCGTCCTCTCGACGGCGCTGGGCACGATCGGCGCGTGGCTGCTGTACCGCTATCGCTTTCCCTTTCAGCGGGCGATCGGTCTGCTGATCTTTGTTCCCATGGTCATTCCGGAAGTGCTCATGGGTGTGAGCCTCATGGTGCTCTTCAGCAACCTGCTCAACATCCCGCTGGGTTATGCCACGGTGATCATCGGCCACACGACCTTCTGTTTCCCCTTTGTGCTGGTGGGCGTGCAGGCCCGGCTGCAGGGCATTGATCCGTTTCTGGAGGAGGCCGCCATGGACCTCGGGGCAACGCCGATTCAGGCCTTTTGGAAGGTCATCGTGCCGTACCTGATGCCCGCCATCATCGCCGGCGCCCTGATGTCCTTCACCCTGTCCTTCGACGAATACATCGTCACCGTCTTCACGTCCGGCGCGGGCTCCCAGACGCTGCCCCTGCAGGTTTACGGCATGGCCCGCAAGGGCCTGGATCCCCAGCTCAACGCGCTGAGCGCCCTCTTTGTTCTGGGAACGATCATCCTTGTGCTCTTCAGCGAGCTCATCAAAAAACGCACCTGAAACTCATGAAAACCAAGACACCACTCGCGGCCCTCGCCGCCTTCACCACAGGCATCCTGCTGCTGGCCGGGTGCGGGAAACCCACCACCACCACCTCGTCGGAAACCCCGGAGGCCACGCCCTCCGCGGAGGCCACCCCGGCTCCCAACGAGGAGGAAAAGGTCCTGAACCTCTTCTGTTGGACCGAATACGTCCCGCAGAGCGTCATCGACGCCTTCACCCAGGAGACCGGCATCAAGGTCAACATGCAGAATTACGAGAGCAACGAGGAAATGCTCCAGAAGCTGCTCTCCGGCGGAGGCAACTACGACCTCATCCAGCCGAGCGATTACATGATTGAAGCCATGGCCAAGGCCGGCTACCTGCGCCCGCTCGACAAGGAGGCGATTCCCAACCTGAAAAACATCGCCCCCGAGTTCCTCGACAAGTCGTTCGACCCGGGCAACAAATATTCCGTTCCCTGGATGGCCGGCACGGTCGGCATCGTCGTGAACACGGAGCTCGTGAAGGACGAGATCAAGGGATACAAGGACGTCTTCCAGGAGAAATTCAAGGGCAAGATCATCGTTCTGGATGACGCCCGCGAACTGGTCAGCTGGGCGCTCGCTTCCGAGGGCATCGACGTCAACGAAATCACGCCGGAAAACCTCCAGAAGGCCCGCGAGGTTCTCGCGGATTGGATCCCGCTCGTGGCCGCCTTTGATTCCACCAGTCCGAAGGACGCCCTGTTGAAGGGCAACGTCGCCCTCGGGGTGGTCTGGAACGGTGAAGGCGGATACATTCTGCGCGATGACCAGAGCGGCAAGTTCAAGTGGATCCTTCCCGAGGACGGCACCCACCTCTTCATCGACAGCCTCGCCATTCCGAACACCGCCAAGCATCCGAAGAATGCGGAGCTCTTCATGAACTTCATCCTGCGTCCGGAAATCAACAAGATGATCTGGGATGAATTTCCCTATCTGAATCCGAACGCCGAGGGCCGCAAGCTCCTCACCCCCGAACAGCTTGCCAATGCCGCCGCCTTCCCGCCGGATGACGTCGTCGCCAAGATGCCGATCTTCAAGGACATCGGCGACCAGGCCGGCGCCGTGGATGAAATCATCAACGAGCTGAAGGTTCAGTAACACCCGATGCGGCGCGACATGTTCAGCCGACCCGCCTGATGGCCGCCGTTCCCACCGCGGCCCCGGTTTCGAGCCACCATACACGCCGGCCCGGATGGGGGGCCTGGCTGTTCATGTCGCCGCTGCTGCTGTGGCTGCTCCTGTTCGTCATCGTTCCCACGGTGATGATCGTCGTCTACAGCTTCGGCACCAAGACCGCCCTGGGGGAAATCCGGCTCGGTTTCACCTGGGAGAACTACCGCAAGGCGCTCGACTGGGACAAACTGCAGCGCCTGCCCCGGGATTTTCCCGACAATGTCCGCGCCGCCACGGCCGAAATCGTGGAGGAGGAAAGCCCCGGATCCCCCGCCACTTGGTGGGAGAGCACGCGCGGATTATTGGGCGGCATCGCCAAAACGTTCAATTCGTTCCTCTGGCTGAAGATCTTTCTTCTTTCGATCTGGTACGCCTTCCTCACGACCGTCATCTGCATGGTCGTCGGCTACCCCGTCGCGTATTTCATCGGCCGCGCCCCCCCCGGCGCCCGCAATCTGCTTTTGACGCTGGTCATGATCCCGTTCTGGACCAGCTTTCTCATCCGGACCTACGCCTGGATCTCGCTGCTCAGCCGCGACGGGCTCCTCAACGGCCTGTTGATGTCCCTGCGCATCATTCCGGAGCCGCTGACGCTGATGTACACGCCCTTCGCGGTCGTCCTCGGGCTGGTCTACAATTTCCTCCCCTTCATGATCCTGCCGATCTACACAAGTGTCGAACGGCTGGACAACGCCATGGTCGAGGCCGCCTACGATCTCGGGGCCGGACCGGTGCGGGCGTTCTCGCAGGTGATCATCCCCCTCACCCGGCCCGGCATCGTGGCCGGCGCCCTCCTGGTCTTTGTACCGTCCATCGCCATGTTCGCGATCACCACCCTCATGGGCGGCGGCAAGGTGCCCACCATCGGTGAAGTCATTCAGAAGCAGTTCACCACGGCACGGAATCCTCCCTTCGGTTCCGCGCTTGGCACGATTCTTCTTTTGATCTTCATTATTTCCCTTTGGCTCACTCGTCGCCACAGGGAGGAATAAATCCTGCTCACAGTCTCGGGACATTCCTTCCGCGGACCCCCCGCGGGAAGTCGGATCCTTTTATCATCACCATGCGAAAAACCAAAATCATCTGCACCCTTGGACCCGCCACGGAGTCCCCGGAAAAACTGCGCGCCCTCATTCAGGCGGGAGCCAATGTCTTCCGTCTCAACATGAGCCACGCCCCGCATGACTGGGTGCGCCAGGTGGTCAAGGATGTCCGGTCCATTTCGGCCGAACTGGGTGTGATGACCGGCATTCTCATGGACACCCAGGGCCCCGCCATCCGCACGGGGGATCTGCCCGCCAAGCTCAACCTCAAGCCGGGGGAAATCTTCGAGTTCACCGTCCGGGGCGAGGCCAGCGAGGATGTGCACTCCGTCGATGTGAATTACGAGGGCCTCGTCAATGACATCTCCGTCGGCGACACCGTTCTGGTCGACAACGGGGTCATCCACATGAAGGTTCTCTCCAAGGACCATCACCGCATCCGCTGCGAGGTCCTCACCCCCGGCGTGCTCGGTTCCCGCCGTCACATCAATCTGCCGGGCGTCAAGGTGAACCTGCCTCCGCTCACCCAGAAGGACCTTGCCGACATTGAACTGGGCGTGTCGGTGGGCGTGGACTATGTGGCGCTGAGCTTCTGCCGCGAGGCCGCCGACATCGAGGCCCTCAAGAGGGTGCTTGGCGAACTTGGCAGCACCGCCCGCACCATCGCCAAGATCGAGGATCAGCACGCGGTGAGTGTGATTGAGGACATCATCCACAAGGCCGATCTGGTCATGGTGGCCCGCGGCGACCTTGGCATCGAATGTCCGATGGAGGAACTGCCGATCATTCAGCGCCGCATCGTCAAAAAATGCATCCGCGCCGGCCGCCAGGTCATCGTGGCGACCCACATGCTGGAGTCCATGATCGAAAATCCGATCCCCACCCGCGCGGAAATCACCGACGTGGCCAACGCGTGCTTCGAGCAGGCGGACGCCATCATGCTGAGCGGTGAGACCACCGTCGGCAAATACCCCGTCGAGTGCGTACGGGTTCTCGACCGGGTCGCCCGACGCATCGAACGCAGCGGCGGCGCCAATTTTGCCGAACTGGCCGATTTGCACAGTCCGCGCCACAAGACGGTGAAATCCGCCGTGACTCTGGCCAACTCCCTTCCGGGCAGCAAAATCGTGGTCTTCACCAAGCGCGGTTTCATGGCCGACCATGCCAGTCAGTTGCGGCCCAACGAGGCGCCGATTTTCGCCTTCACGCCGACCGAGGAGGTCGCGCGCCGGCTCACCCTCAACCGTGCCACGCTGCCCATCGTCATGCCCTTCGACCTCAATCCGGAGCACACCGTCGCCTCGGCGGAAAAACTCCTTCTGCAACGCGGCCTCATTTCGGTCGGCGATCAGTTGGTCGTTCTCACCGACACCGTGGCGGGCGGCGAAAAGTTCGATTCCATCCAGCTCAGGCGGGTTTTGTAAGCCCGCTCTCGAAGGCCGTTCTTTCCGCAGGGGATGCGGAATCCCCTGCGGGCTTCTCCGTCACCGCGGTCAGAACTTCCAGTTCAGGCCGCCGCTGATCGAGTTGCCGAAGTAGTCCTGACGGCCGAAGTCCACGTTCCAATAGAAGAAGGCGTTCCACCGTTCGCCGAACTGGGCATTGAGACCCGCTCCGGCAAACACGCTGTCCCGCGCCGGGGCGCTGGTTTCGTAGCCAAAGGTCGGTCCGGATCCGTTGTCCCGCGCCGTGCCGATGTTCCGAGGCAGGGAAACTCCCCCTGCC
>Ga0065721_10004143_pt1 | contig 39834 bp, 34 predicted proteins | sample Mesricmetagenome_FD_59108 | JGI IMG/M metagenome (GOLD analysis project Ga0065721, IMG submission 59108) | Mesophilic microbial community from rice straw/compost enrichment Sample: eDNA_1 v2 (version 2) | ecosystem: Engineered > Solid waste > Grass > Composting > Bioreactor | place: USA: Davis... | reverse complement strand
ACGCGATCACCTTCGGCTACGAGGTTGCTCAAATCCTGGTAATAAGGCTCGACAAACAGATTTAGCTTATCGTTGATGCTATAGGCGAAGCCGATACCGAACTGATCCACCACCTCATTTTCCAAGCCATTATTTGTGTCATCCGCCGCGCGATCTTCTATACGCGGGGCCTGGTAATAACGGCCGAGGGTGGCGGTGATGCGCAGGTCGTTCGTCGCCAGCCATGTCGCTCCCGCACGCGGCGACAGCAGATTTTCCTGCGAGAAGTTATCGCGGTCGTAACGAGCACCGGCGCGAAAACTCCAGTCACCTGCAGAAAATTCCTGATCCAGATAGACCGCATAATTAACTTCAGATTGTTGATAGCGGCTGTTGATCGACTCGGGCGTAAGCGTTATGTAACGCTGATCAGGATCAGGGCGGAAATCGTCACTATCGTAGGTATAGATGTTCCAGTTCTCTGAGAGATCACTTTGGTAATTCAGATCCAATTGCGTAATCCGCCAGCCCGTGGACAAGCGACCGAGCGCATTGTTGGTGAAAAAATCCAGTTGCCAACCTGCCTCCTGCTCCTCAGCACGGATATTCAGCAGATTTTCCCGTGCGGGAACCTGGTCGGCAGGTGTGTCCAATGGAACCTGATCCGGATAGGCCTCCCCGATGCGAGTTCGCGAATCGAAATTGCGGAAATAAACCTGGTTAACCAATTCAGAATTGCGGCCGATCAGGCGCGACCAGGTGAGTCCCAGGAGCGAGTTGTCCGACTTGTTGCGAGAGAGTTCCACGTCGGTGAAATTGCCCGGTTCATCTTCGTCAGATGCGAGTACATTTTCCATATCACGGGTGTCCTCCTCGGGGGCGTAAATGGCGAGGAACTGGACCTTGTCCTGTGGTGACACTTGCGTCGATGTCTTGAGGATGACGTCGGTCAGTTTAGGAGTGCCTTCATCTTCGAGTCCTATGGCCTCAAACAATGGACCAAAGTTGTAGGTACGCGCTGACAGCAACAAGGACGTATCGTCATGGAAACGACTCGGGCCGTCATAACCCAGTTCTATACCCGCCAGATCCAACCGCGCAGAATAGGATGCGCTGTCCGGATTACCTTCAGCCACCTCCAGCTTGAGCAGCGAGCCCGCCTTGCCACCGTATGCCGAACTCCAACCGCCGGGTTGGAATTCCGCCGAGCCGATGATATTGGGCGCAAATACTGAATAGCGGCCGCCGCCCTCAACCTCCTCCTCATTGCCAAAGGTCTCGGCGAAGTGCACGAGTTTTTCGAAAGGAATACCATCGACCAAAACCAGATTGTCCCGCGGCCCCGCGCCGCGCACGGTAAAGCTTGTGAACTCCCCATCGGAAAATACCCCTGGTAGACCATCCAGCGCCCTCAGCACATCACCGCCACTGCCCGCCGCACTGCGCAATTCTTCCCGATCCACCAAGCTACTCCCTACAGAACTCAGCAGGTCAGCACCTATGGCCGTACCCAGAACCACCACCTCTTCGACGTTCTGCCGCTGGACGAATAGGTCCACCCGCAAACTGGTGGTTTTGCCATCCACCACCCGCACACTTGGCAAGCGCGCCGTTTGATAGCCAGTGCGGCTGATGAGAATCTCATAGAGGCCAGGCGGCAACCCTTCCGACTGAATACGGCCATTATCGGCAACGCTCAGATTCTGCTGCGGACCTTGGCGCGGAATCAGAGTCACCTGCGCGCCATCCACCGGCCGCTGGGTTTGCGAATCCACTACCTGAAGACGAACTTTGCCATCCTCCGCATAGGCGTATGGCAATACGCCTAACATCAATAACGTCACCCCAAACTGCAAAAAAAAGCTGCGCATATCCTTGGACCCTGCGATGAAAGGAGGCCCACTATAAGCAGCTAAATCGCAGGGAACTTCTGTGCGTGCACCAACGGTCACTATTTTTCAGGTTCGGTCGTTCTGCCGTTGGTGAAAAAACTTGACCACTCGTGCAGCCGTGATGGCTTTGTTACCCGCCAAGGTGATAATGGCGCATCTGTTTGGAGGGAACGGCAATGATCAATGGCACCGTTTTGGGCGTAGCGCCCATGAAGACCAGCTTACTGGTGGTCGCGGGCGTGCTGAGTGTGTTTTGCACCATCATCAAGCCCGATATTTCCGCAGGGCTCGCGCCGCTGCCGCGGTTGGTCTTCTGGGTTTCCCATGTGAGCGTGGGCTTGCTGGGAATTCTTCTAGCCAGCATCCTGATCCGGCGCTTCTGCCCCCACCGCCAGTTTTCCCTATTTATCACCATAGGCCTGACCGGCATGATCGGTGCCCTGTTGGCCACTCCGGCGCTGCTCTTGCTGGAAGAACTTTTTCCCAAGGAGATCGACCTGGATTGGCTCGACCGCTTCGGGCAACTCGGTTGGTGGCAGGCGCTGCTCGCCGAGTACCTGGAAGTTCTGCCCAATTTGTTGCTGGTCTGGTATCTGGTCAACTTGCCCTTGCTGTTCAACAAGCCGTTGCTGCGCCAGACGCCGGACGACGACGAACCCGATGCGCCACCTCCGGGTGAACAGGCTCAGCGCGAAGAAGAACTCCGACAAAGGCGTGAGCAGCTGTACGAAAAGCTGCCGGAAGTCATCGGCCGGGACATAGTGGCGATCTCCTCCGATCTGCATTATCTGAACGTGCACACGGTACTCGGTAAATTCCTGGTGCTTGGCACCCTCAAATACTACGCCGAGGCCTTTGGCGATGAAGGCATTCTGGTTCACAGATCCAATTGGGTGGCCAAACAGCATGTGGTGAAGGTGCGTACTTCCGGTGAGGAGACTTACTGCCTTATGTCCAATGGACTGAAGGTTCCGATCAGCCGTAGCAGGAAGAAGCAGGTGAAGGCGATATTTGGCGACTTCGTCCGTGCACCTCAGGAGCGGCGGTTGACGTTGGTGAAGTAGCATCGAGAAGCTTCTTCCCTGTCGAAGCAACCCAAATCCACACTCGCACCAGCTCAAAGAGGACCAGTAGTGGGCTGCGGGACCCTCACCGACAGGGACGTCGGTGAGGGAGCCTACATGGACGTACTCGTGGCGGTCCCGAAGGCCACTACCGGGCCTCTGACTCGAAGCCACCAACCTCATAAACCGACCACTCATCCAGTCCCAGGCATCTCAAAAATCCCCTTCTATACTCAAAACTGTTCGGGACCGCTCGGCCGGTCCCACGTCAACCGATCTGGCTTCCCGCCGCAGTAGAAAGGATGAAATGCCATGGGTACACCCATCGACCAATATCTCAACATTCTGGCCAAGAAAGACGGCTCCGACCTTTACCTCAGCACTGGCGCCCCGCCCTGCGCCAAGTTCCAAGGCGTCTTGAAACCTCTTGCCCAGGAGCCCTACCAGGCCGGTCAGATCGAACAGATCGCCAACCAGATCATGGACGGGGAACAGCGCGAGATCTTCGCCAAAGAACTGGAAATGAACCTCGCCATCTCCATCCCCAACGTCGGCCGCTTCCGGATCAACATCTTCAAACAGCGCAATGACGTCGCCATAGTCGCGCGCAATATCAACACCGAGATCCCCAAATTCGAAAACCTCGGCCTGCCCGAAGTGCTGAAAGAACTGGTGATGAACAAACGCGGGCTGATTCTTTTTGTCGGCGGCACGGGCTCGGGTAAATCCACCTCGCTTGCCGCGCTGATCGACCACCGCAACAGCACCGCCGGCGGGCATATCATCACCATTGAAGACCCGGTCGAATACGTTCACAAACACAAGAAAAGCATCATTAACCAGCGCGAAGTCGGCGTGGATACCCGCTCTTTTAAAAACGCGCTGAAAAATACCCTGCGCCAGGCGCCGGACGTGATTTTGATCGGCGAGATCCGCGACCGCGAAACCATGGAACATGCGCTGGAATTCGCCGAAACCGGCCACCTCGCCATTTCCACTTTGCACGCTAACAACGCCAACCAGGCGCTGGAGCGCATCATTAACCTGTTCCCCGATGAAAAACGCCCGCAGCTGTTGATGGGTCTGTCGCAAAACCTGCGCGGATTTGTCTCACAACGGTTGGTACCCACGGTTGATGGCAAACGGTGTGCGGCCGTTGAGGTATTGCTCGGCACCAAAACGATTCAAGAGCTGGTACTAAAAAATCGCCTCACCGAAATCAAAGAGATTATGGAAAAGTCGGAAAACCTGGGCATGCAGACCTTCGACGGCGCACTGTTCAAGTTATTTATGGCCGGCAAAGTCAGTTACGACGACGCCATCGCCAACGCCGACTCACCGAATAATCTGCGCCTGCGCATCAAGTTGGCCCAGGGCGAGAGCCCGGCGGCGGCGAAGCCCGAACATGCACCGGTGAAGACCAGTTTTGGCGAACTGAAACTGGTGGTGGATGAGCCGCCCGAAGAGCCGGCAGACGCCCAGCAACAGCGTCATTAATTCCCTCTCTCCTGCCCACCCGGCGCGGTTTGACGCGCGCCGGGTTCGGGACCATTCTTAATTTGGATAGGCGCTCGTCTATAAGACTGATAAACCGACGGGCCTGGTTTTTGCTTTCTAATACTTCCTGATGCAAAAGGCACTGATCTGCACGCCGTAATGGCAAGTTTTTAACCAAGATCGCGCATTTGCAGTACAATGGCGCCCGCCTGAACCGCAGAGTTTATTGCAGCGCGTCGGACAGTTTTACAAAGGTTCGACTCGGGACTTGGGGCCTTTTTTAGCGGGATCAGGTTCCGTCGACTCATCGATACCAAGCCTATCCATTTGCAGATAACTTATAAGGAAAACTCGAGACCATGGCTATGGAAGATGCAACGCTGATCAAGCGAGGGAGTCCAGCCTTCGTCCTGCGCGCCCTTGCAAATGACGAGGAATATCTTCTTCAGGGCGAAATGCTGGTAGGGCGCGAAGTGGAATGCGCCATCACCTTGAACTCAGGGCATATCTCCCGTTATCACGCCAAAATCAATGTCTCTCCTAATGGCGTATATATCGAAGACCTTCACTCTACCAACGGCACTTTTGTGAACGGTCAAAAAATCAAAGGTCGCATCCGCTTGAGTGTCGGGGATGAAGTCGCTTTCGACGACATCACCTTTCGCCTGACCTCAAATGCAGCGGGCCAAGTCGCCGACACGGCGTTGTCGCCACGGCGTCATCAGGCTGAAACGCAAATGCAGCCAGCGGTCCGACCATCAGCAGTCCCTCCACCCAAACCCGTGCGCCCATCTCTGGTGTCAAAGCGGGCGGCATACACCCCGGATATCAGTAAGGTCGATGAACTGCTGAGTTCCGTACAGGATGGCCCCGCCACTGTGCGTTTTGCTGAGCCCGCACAACCGCGTCCACCCGTAGAAGTACCGCCACCAGCGCCAGCGCCCGCCGCACGTGCACGCGCAACTACACCGCCCGGCACCGATACCTCCGGCGACGGCGAGCGCACCCAATTTCTCTCCGCCGCGCAGCTTGACCGCCTGGTTGAACGCAGCCGCATGGACCAGGATCTGAATGTCGGCTCCGGCCCGCGTCTGATCGTGATGACGGCTCCCCTGCGCGGCAAACTGTTCGAATTGAAAGATGCTCAAACTGGCACCAACTGGCAGATCGGCCGCGATAGCAACGCGGAAATTTGGCTGAATGACAAAACCATTTCCAACGATCACGCCCGCTTGGCAAAAAGTGCTGATGGTTACTTGCTCACCGCGACCCATGCCAAAAACGGCATCCTGGTGAACGGCGTTGCCAAACCCCGGGCGTTCCTCAGTCACAATGACAAAATCCAGATCGGTCGCACGGAGCTGGTATTTAAAACCGATGAAAATGGCAATGATCACACCGCTCGCACACCGATAGTGGACAAGTCCGCCACCGACGGCCAGAGCATGCGACGCTATTCCATTGTGATCACTCTGGTGGCGCTGGTGGTGCTGGTCACTGCTTTGTTTGCAACATCGCGCTAAGATTTTTCCCGCACAACAGGCCGCCTCCGGGCGGCCTGATCTTTTCTGAATCTCTCTTATTTATTTTCCGAGTTTTTTAGCACTGCCACCTTTCGCCACAATTGTCCTCCTTATCGCCTTTTTCCATCCGCTCCTGTGCCCGTATCCGGGCGTTAAATGATTACAACGGACGCGACATCAACCGCGGCCGCCAAACATTTCACGGCACCGCACCGGCGCCTTAATTCCAGGAGATTTCGTTATGAAAACTGCTTTTATTTTTTCCACCCTCCTCGTCGCCACAGTCGCCAGCGCCAATAGTCACGCGCGCACACCCAATCAACAGGCCGCATTGGAAGGCACCACCTTCGCCGGTTTGACCATCGCCGGCACAGTTGCCGCAGGGCCGATCGGCTTTCTCGTCGGCGCCCTGGGTGGAGCGTTTCTCGCCGATCAAAGCCGTCAGGCCAACAATGCGGAAATTGCCTTGCAGGAAGCCGATCAGAAGCAAGAGCAGCTGCAACACGCTCTGCAGCAAAAAGAGGCCGATGTGAACCGCCTGGAGGACTTGGCGACCCAGCGCATGACATTTCAGGTGTTATTTGCCTCGGGTGCGGACACTTTGAATGAGTTGGACAAACAGCGCATCAAAGCCCTCGCCGACCACCTGCACGCCAACCCCGAGCTGGTGGTGAAACTCGACGGCCACGCGGACCCCCGCGGCACCGATGAATACAACAACGTGCTGTCGCAGGAGCGCGCCAAGGCGGTGAAAGATGCTTTGGAAGAACTGGGAATTGCGGCAGAGCGCATCAGCTATACCGGCCACGGCAACCGCTATTCCAGCGCGCCTAAAGGCGATGAAGAGGCTTACCAGCAGGAGCGCCGCGTTGATATCACCATCGACAGCCACGCACCCGCCTACAGCGGCATCTAAGGCCTATTAACAACCCCTCACATTCCTCCTCGGAAGTTTGGCCCGCATTCGCGGGCCTTTTTTATACGCGCGTTAAGGATTTGAGTGCGTAAATGTCATAACGGGAGGATTTACCTTCCAGCGCGTAAGACGGTTTTTGTCCTTCGATCGCCGACGCGTGGCGCGGCCGTTTTACCACCACGCGGTGACTTGCCCGGGCGAGCGCCGCCTGCAGCAGAGGGGCATCATCCAGATCCTGGCCGATCACTTCGTGAAATGCCTGCATTTCTTTTTTTACCGCCGCGGATTTCTGCCGCTCGGGAAACATGGGGTCGAGATAAATAACCTCGGCGACCGGCGCGGTTTGCGCTTGCAGATAGGCGATGCTGTTTCCCGGCAATAAACGCATGCGACTGATAATGTCGCGCAGCTCAGCGTCTTCATATTCCGCGAATTGGCGGGCGCGCTCGAGACCGTCCTGCAATAGCGCGGCGGCAACGGGCGAGCGTTCCATCATGGTCACGTCACAGCCCAGACAGGCGAGGACAAAAGCATCGCCGCCGAGACCGGCGGTAGCGTCGAATACCTGCGGTTTGATGCCGGTGGCAACACCCACGGCCTTGGCGATCATCTGGCCTTTACCGCCGCCATAAAGACGCCGATGGGCGGCGCCGCCAGCGCAAAAGTCCACCTGAATACGGCCGTGTTTTTTGCCATCCGTCGTGCGCAGATAAACGCCTTCGCTGTCGCTAAACACCAGCCGGTAGATGGCGTTGGCGCTGGTTTGATTGACACCGACGCCCAATTCCGCAGCGCAGGCCGCGGCGGTCGGCGGAATGGCCGTAGCATCGGTAAAAACTTCGATTGCAGAGGTCATCGGGAAACATCCCAAGGTATTTTTGGTCGCGGCCTTGTACCACACCTGCCGCGCTCTTGGGCAATTTTTTATGCCACAGCCAACTCGATCAGGAGGCTGCGAGGTGGAAAATTCCCTTATTGAAACATGGCGAAGGGCTACACTTAAGTAACTACTTACTTTGGTGCTCTTCCGATGGTGTTGGATCCCCGTTCCCCGTCTCCCGCGCCGGGTACTTTGACCGTCGGACTCTATACGCCTTATTTACAAGGTTTTTACATCGGCGAGCTGGTGAATCAAATTCGCCAGCTGTGCTTTGTCAAAGGCTACAGGCTGGTGGTGATTCGCACCGGCGGCTACGGCAGATTCCAATCCGCGTTACAGCTGGAACAGATCGACTGCGCCATTTTTATCCGTAACTCCGTATCGGCGGAGTTTGCCGACGCCCTGTCTGCGNCCAAACCTTGCGTCGCCATCGCCTACGATTTTTTTCCTCTCACCATTCCNGTNGTCGCGTCCGACCACCAGTTCGGCATTCGCCTTGCNATGGATTATTTGCTCAATGACGGCCATTGCAAAATTGCCTTTGTCGGCGACCTCGGCCAGTACGATTTGCGCAAACGCTATGAATTTTATTGCGACGCCCATGACCAATATCGACTGGATTTCAATGAGAATTATGTCTTTGCCGTTGACGACACCCAGTTCAGCGGCGGCCGCCAAGCGGCGCAGCGTTTTATCGAACGCAACTGCGATGCCACCGGCATTATTTTTGGCGCCGGCCTGACCGGTATAGGTTTTCTGCAATATCTCAAAGCCTCCCGCCCGGACCTCGCGAAAAAAATTCAAGGCATTTGTTTTGACGCCCTGGCGCTGATTCCGGTGCTGACACCCGAGCTGGTGAGTATCGATCAGAATCTGCATCTGCTCGCATATCGCGCGCTCAATGTGCTTGAAACACAACTAGCGCGCAAAGAAGTTGCTGCGCATGTATTGGTGGAACCTAAACTCACCCGCGTGCAGTCGGATACCGAAGCGCGCTATGACGGTTTTATGGCCACCTGCGCCGATTTTGCGGATTTCCACAATCCCAATTACGTCAAAACCCTGCTGGCCAATATGTGCGAATGGCCGGGCAATATTGCCGACTCCGGTCTGGACCAGCTGATGTGCGTGGCCCCGCTGTTTGGCCGATTTATGGACGCGGCCTTTTTATCGCGCCACTTTGTCGACAGCAATCAGAAATCCTGGATTAAACAGACCAAAGCATTTCTCGCCGAAGGCATCAGCAAAACCGACGCATCGGACAGCGCCAGCCTGTGCCGTGAGGAAAAATATCCACCCGCCTCCATACGCCAATTTCTGCAAGAGAAATGCGATTTTCAGCTGCATATGCCGATTTATCTAAGCGGCAAAATTTGGGGCTTTTTGAGTGTTGTGGGACACAGCGGCGATGCCACTCCGGTGGGTAGCTTTTTTGGTTTTGGTGGCTATATCGAATCGGTGGTGCGCCAATTTGAAGTGAATCTGGAAATCAAAACCCTGCACAAAAAAATCGCCGACCACACCACCTTGGTCGCGCCTGAATACAGCGCCGACCGCGAGGCGCGTATCACCTGGAATTTTGAAGACGGCCTGACTGTCTGGTCGGAAAAAGCGTTACAGAAACTCGGTTTTCAAACCGCCATGGAGCTGAATATCTACAGCAACATGGATCTCACCGATCGCGTGCATAAAGACGATCTACCCAATATTCGCCAACTTGTCGTCCAGAGCATGGGCGATAAAAATGGCTTCCTCGCCCAACTGCGCTACAAAATGAAAAATGGTCAGTTCAGCGACGCCGTGCTGGAGGCGGAACCAATACTCGATGCTGATCAGAAAATGACGGGGTTGATTTTTTACCTGGGGATCAACCATGTCCTCTAATTTCGGCAGGAGCGCCTGCAGACATGTTTGATCTGGACGCGTTCACGCTGGAATCGACTGAGGCCGTTTACGGCCTGGTGGCTTTTTTTATCGTCAATGTGCTGATCCATCTGTTTTTGATTAACAAACTCTTTGAAGAACGCAAGCGCAACCGCGAACTGGCGCGACAAATAAAAGACGAGAATAAGATCATCCGCGATTTCCTCGAAAATCAGCATCATGAAACCCGCGCTTACAACCGCCGTTTTGAAAAACAAATAGTTCTCGACAAGGAAGTTATCTTTCTGCGCGCGGCTTATATGAAGCTTGAAAGCAATGCCATGGCTTACCAAGCGGATACCACACCCTATTGGAACTACCTCAACGAGCAGCTGCGCAAAGTCCTCAAAGCAGTGGTACCGCAGATGTCGACCAAGGAGCGTGATGTCGATGCCTTGCAAAATAAAATCGCGCTGCTGAAAGAGAAGATCCAAGCGATTCCCAGCAAGAACGATGATCCCGTCATCAAAGAGAAAAAAGAACGCATCGTGATCATGCTGGACAATATTGCTCAGCAACATATCAATTCCACTGAAGACAAAACGCGCTTAAAAAAGCAGATCGAAAAAGTGGAACATTTAATTCAACTGTTCGAAGATCCGGAATTGCGCCGGCAATATACCGCGCAAAAACGCCAGCAAACCTATGTGGCAAGCAGCCAGACACATTTAAATACCCTGCAGGACAACCGCCTGATCAACGAAAGCCATATACGCGCGCTGGAGCACTCGCTGGAAAACAATCCATCTTCCCCCGCTATGGAGGAGGAATTGCAACGTTTTAAGGACGAAAACAGCAAATTGCATTTACATGTGGAGCAACTGAAACAGGAGCTAAGGGAATTTCAGGAGCGTTTGAACAACGCGCCCAGCGATACTTCCGAGCAGAAAAAGGCTAGGGATATGCTCGCGCTCTCGGACGACCTGCTGTCCGCCAGCGAAAAAGAAATGGACCGGTTGCGCGACGTGATCAGCAATCAGCGCCGCGCGATTTCCGAAATGGCGGAAAGCCTGGAGCACTTGCAGCACATGAACAACTCGGAGACATCCGAGCACCGACAGCAGGTGGAAAAATTGCGGCGCTGCATTCAGGAGTCGGAAATCTGCATCGGCATGCTGGAGCAGGAGCTGGGCGAACTGAAACAGGATCTCACCAGCATTCGCGACAGCCGCGATGAGACCAGCATCACCGGTGCGGAGGTCGGCCAGCTCGACGTCGAGCTCAACACCATCAAGGTGGATCTGGAAAAAGCGCTGGATAAAAACCGGCGCAGCGACGCCATCCTGGAATTTGTCCGGGAGGCGCTCAACGCCGCCTCGGTGGAAGATATTTCCCTGCTGGTGTACGAACACATCGCCAGTCTGAAATTCGAATCCAGCCTGGTCATCAAAGCGCCCGAGCGCATGATCGAGATGGCGCCACAGAACAGCCTCGCCATGCGCGATAAGGTTCTGATCAACGCCATGCAAATAAACGAAATCAACCCTGGGCGCGACGGCCAGTTGGCATTTCGTTTTCTCAATATCGCCGGCCTGGTGCGCCCGGAATCGGGGGAGGAAATCGACAGCGAGGACCAGAGCTATTTGCTCGAACTCGCCAAAATCGCCGACCGGATCATCGGTCAGTTGGCGCTGAATCAGCGCGCCAAGTCGTCGTTCAAGGTGCTGGACAACGCTGTCAACACCATCAAACAGACCTCCTACGAACTCGACCAGATCCTGGACGAGTCGGCAAAAAAAACCAAAAAACTGATCAGCAACAATTTCGGAGAGGTCCAGGACATTGCCCGTACCACAGGGCTTGGCGCCAGCCACATCGCCTCCTTCAACGCTCTGGAGCAGGAAACCCTGAAACAACTGGAAGCGGAAAACACCATACGTTTAAAACTGCGCAAGCAGTTTCTCGCGCTGCTGAACCAATTGGAAAACAGCGGCTGAACGCACAGATGTAAATTTAATTCAGCGGCGATATTGACTCCTACCCCCGCTGCCCCAAACTTACCGGCATTCGCCTTTCGGTTTCTTGTATGTCCCGCAACTCCTCCCCCACAGCATTTCTCAGCGTCCGCATAGCCGGCGCGCTGGCGTTGCTGTTGGTGTGTGGTGCAGCATTGCTGGGTGGAGCACAAAAATCTAAGGCTTCCGCCCCCGGGTTCTGGCGCGCCGGACACCAGGCGCCGCTGGTCAATGTCACGGCCTATCCCAAGGACTTTCAACGCAGCGAATCGCGCTGGCGTTTTTTAGGGGACGGTGACGATCAGCTGGACCAGCCTTTGGCGGTGGAAGCCTATCCCTATCCCAAATTCAATCCCGGTCTTTGTAATCAGGTCGTCCAACTCAAAGACGAAGCGCTCCCCCTTGAGTCCCGTTACCGCCTACAGCCCCCTCGCGCGCCGCCCCTGGCGTAATCCCGCCATCACACCTTAATCACCGCACTAAAGCGGTCCGCGCATTCGCAGCGTCGGCACAACCGTCGCCGTGCGCGTTATGACATTTACGAGGATTACCCATGCGTTCCCTATTTGCCCGGGCTGTGGTTTACAGCCTGTTTATTCTGCTGGGCCTGCTCAGCGCCCTGCCCAATGTGTTGCCGGACTCGGTGTTACAAAAGCTACCGTCCTGGTACTCCGCCAACACCATCACCCTAGGACTCGACCTACGCGGCGGCTCTCACCTGCTGCTGGAGGTGGATACTCAAAGTCTTATCCAGGAGAAAAACCAGGATCTCGCCGACCAGATCGTGGCCAAGCTGCGCGAGGCCCGCCTGTTTCACAACCGCCCGGAAGTCAGTGTCGAGCAGGTGAAAGTCACCATCACCAATCCCGCCGATATGGGCCGGCTGCGCGAGCTGGTGCGACCGCTGCTGGAGAACACCAGCAAGAGCGGCCGCGGCTACCGTCTTGATGAGCAGGGTATGACGCTAGCCATCACCCCCACCAAGGACTTCGTGCAAACCCTGCAACAGGATGCGGTGGAACGCAGCCTGGAGGTGGTGCGCCGACGTCTCAACGAGACCGGCCTGGTGGACCCCACCATCACCCGCCAAGGTAGCGATGGTGTGCTGGTGCAACTGCCTGGGGTGGATGATCCAGGCTATATCCGCCAGCTGCTCGGCACCACCGCGAAGATGACCTTTCATTTGGTGGCCGACGGCAGCTCCCGCGGCCAAACCCGCATCATCACCCTGCCGGGGGAAACTTCTACCGAGCGTTATCAGCTGGAGGCGCGCGTGGCGCTGGAAGGCCGCCATATCAGCGACGCGCAATTGGGTTTTCACCAGAACACCCGCGAGCCCGTGGTGAACTTCAAGCTCGATACCGAAGGCGCAAGGCGCTTTGGCGACATCACCAGCAACAATATCGGCCGACCCTTCGCCATAGTGTTGGACGGCAAAGTGATCACCGCACCGGTTATCCGCAGTGCCATCACCGGCGGCAGCGGCGAAATCAGCGGCAATTTCACCTCCGCCAGCGCCAATGATCTCGCCCTGCTGCTGCGCGCCGGCGCCCTGCCAGCGCCACTGAAGGTGGTCGAGGAGCGCACCGTGGGGCCGGATCTGGGCAGCGATTCCATTGCCATGGGCATTAGCACCGGGATTCTGGGCGCCGTACTGGTATTTGTTTTTATGGTGGGCATTTACGGGCGCTGGGGTTTGATCGCCTGCACCGGACTCGCCATCAATATCGGCCTGGTGTTCGGGATTCTCAGCCTGTTCGGCGCCACCCTCACCCTGCCAGGCATCGCCGGTTTTATTCTGAGCATCGGCATGGCGGTGGACGCCAACATCCTCATCAACGAACGCATCCGCGAGGAAACCGCCAACGGCAGAAGCGCTTACGGCGCCCTGGATGCCGGCTTCAAACGCGCCTACAGCACCATCCTCGACTCCAATATCACCTCGCTGATCGCCATCAGCCTGTTGTTCCTGTTCGGCAGCGGGCCGGTGCGCGGTTTCGCGGTGACCATGGCGGTGGGGCTGTTGATTTCCATGTTCACCGCCATCGCGGTAACCCGAGTCCTGATGGAGTGGCGGGTGCGCAAACTGCGCGACCAGCCGCTGCAGATCTCTGGCATCAAGGCGCTTGACCGCATCAGCAACAGCCCCATCAACTTTATGCGCGGGCGCATCGCCGGACCGTTGGTTTCCATCGTGCTCTCCCTGGCATCGGTGGCGCTGTTTGTTAAACCCGGCATGGAATACGGCATCGACTTCAGCGGCGGCAGTGTCGTGGAGGTGCGTGCACCGCAGACCTCGGTGGAACAACTGCGCGAGGGCTTGCGTCAGCAGAATTTCTCCCACGCGGCCATTCAGGAATTCGGTGAAGCCGGCAGCTACTTAATTCGCTTGCCGAGCCAAAGTGCCGAACAGGTCGCTAGCGGCGCGCCGGTGGAGGAACTGAAAACCGCAGTTAAGTCCGTGGTTGCCGACGCCGAGTTTCCCCGGGTGGAAATGGTGGGCCCGAAGGTGAGCGGCACTTTCAGCGACGCCACCATCATCGCCATATTGCTGGCGGGCGCCGGCATGCTGGTGTACTTGTGGATTCGTTTTGAATCGCATTTCGCCGTCGGCGCTACCATTACCCTAGCCCTGGATCTGACCAAAACCATCGGCTTTTTTGTGCTGGCGGGAGTGGAATTCAATCTCACCGCGGTGGCCGCGCTGCTCGCCCTGATCGGCTATTCGGTCAACGACAAGGTGGTGGTATTCGACCGAATGCGCGAATACCTGCGCGCCACGCCGGACAAACCCCTTGCGGAAGTGCTGAACGAGAGCATTACCTCCACCCTCACCCGCACGGTATTCACCTCTGTCACCACCTTTCTCGCCATTCTGCCCATGGCCATTGCCGGCGGTGACGCGGTGGCGAGCTTCGCCCTGCCGATGCTGTTCGGCATAGTCGTGGGCACCAGCTCGTCGATTTTTATCGCTGCGCCGATCGTTCTGTGGCTCGGCGAACGGCGCTTGCGCATGGGCTTGGCACAATTGCGCCCGGACGCGGAGCAGTTGCGCCGGGAACTGGAAGAAATGCCCTGAGCCACCGCCCGCAGCAACGCGGGCGGCATATCCCTGACATTGGAGACTTCACATGTTTGACTGGTTGGCAAGCCCGGAGGCCTGGGTGGCCCTGGCAACTCTGACGGCACTGGAAATCGTGCTCGGCATCGACAACATCATTTTCATTTCCATCCTGGTGGGCAGACTGCCGGCCCACCAGCGCGACTTCGCCCGCCGCGCCGGGCTGGCCCTGGCGATGCTCACCCGCCTGGCGCTGCTGTTCTCCCTCGCCTGGGTGATGGGCTTGACCGATCCCCTGTTCAGCGTGCTCGGCGAGGAGATTTCCGGGCGCGACATCATCCTGATCGGCGGCGGCTTGTTCCTTCTTGCCAAAGCCACACATGAGATTCACAACAGTCTGGAAGGCGTGGAAGAACAGGAGCGCGCCGTGGTAGCGCCCAACCTGATCATGGTGCTGGTGCAGATCGCGATTTTGGATATCGTCTTTTCCCTGGACTCGGTGATCACGGCGGTGGGGCTGGCGGACCATGTGTCCGTTATGGCGATCGCGATTGTGATTGCGGTGGGGGTGATGCTGTTTGCCGCCAAACCCATTGGCGACTTTGTCGATACTCACCCGACCATCAAGATTCTGGCGTTATCATTTTTGGTGGTGGTGGGCTTGACCCTGATGGTGGAAGGCTTTGATGTGCATGTACCCAAAGGCTACATCTACTTCGCCATGGCGTTCTCCCTCGGGGTGGAAATGCTCAACATCCGCATGCGCAGCAAACGGGCGCCGGTGAAGTTGCACAACAATATGCGCGACTAAAGCATCAGGGGGAGGCCGAAGAAGATACCAGGGTGTCGGCATCTTCTTCGGCTGTTCGGCTTTGCCGATAGAGGATGCTGGCGCGCAGGCGTTTGATGCGCGGCCCCACGTCGCGGTAGCGGAAGCGCCGGCGACGCAGCTCCCGGAACACAGCCAGGGATTCTTCCAGCTCCCCTCTTTCCTCATAACCCTCGGCGATTGTGTAGAAGAGCTCCAGCGTCCCCGGCGTCGTGCGGCAATTGCGCGCATCCTGCAGAGCGTCTTCCAGGCGCCCTTCGTCCAGCGCCCGGCCCGCCAGCGCCAGACAGGATTGATCAGCGCGTTCCGCCACGCGATTCCACTGCTGCCTCTGCCAGCGCCAGATCAGCATGCCGACACAACCGCCGACGCCGAAGAGCAGCAGGTCACCCACCGGCAGCCAGAAGCCACCAAAGATCTGTCCTACCACCTGAGTGCTCGCCAATCCGACCAGCACAAAGCTGGTTACCCCGATAACCCAGCGCAGCGGCAGCGCCGACATTAACACCACCAAATAAATTGCCAAGCCAGCAAGCAGCGCCTTTTGCGCCAGGCTCCACCAGGCGGGTTCGAACAGGAAGGCGCGATCGCCTAGGGATGCGATCACCTGGGCCGATTGCTCCAGCGTGGCGCTGCCGTCGCGTCCGAGCAGAATCCAGCCCGATAAAGTGTTGCCAGCCAGAGCCGCGCCGAGGGTGATCTGGCGCATGGAGGTGCGAATGCCGGAATAGGCACCGTAGACCGGCACGATCTCCGCCGTGACGGAGGTGCGGATCTGCTCCGCGCCGAGATGGAAACCCCGGTCACGCCGCCAATGTAAAACCTTGGTCATATTTTCCGGGCTGTGCAGGTTCTGGCTCGCCGCCCAGAACTGCAACGGGAACATGGGGATCACCTTATCGCCCTCCAAAGACGCCAAGCGGCGCGCCTGACTGGGGGCGCTATCGATGGGGAAATACTGCAGCAGCGGGCTCACTACCTGGGTCGGTAGAGGCTCCGGCCAGGGCCACAGCCAATCGCGCACCAATTGCGGGTATTGAAGGAAACTCTCCTGCACCGGGATGCGCCGGTAGAAATGCGAGCTTTGGTCCATCAATCCGAGCACCAGACGCTTCGAGGTCAGCACCTGCGTCAAGCCTTCCCGCCGCGCCAACACATTGTTGACGTCCTCGTACAAATGATCGCGGGTTCGGCGCCCCTGCTGAATTTCCTGCAGCATGCTTTCCGCCATCGGTTGCACCATCACCAACGGTTGCTCCAGCACCATACCCACCAGGGCATCTTCATCCATATGGGCAAATAACTGCTCAAGACTGCCCGCCCCCGCCAGATCCACCAGCCAGCGCTCATATTCGATGTCGGGAACGTGAATCACCGTAATTTGCGTCTGCGGCAGGGGCAGATTGCTGATATGCAGGGCGAGGCGAAACAAATAGGTCTGCACCTTATCGCGGGTATCGAGGGCCAGCTGCGGCAGCGGCCCACGCGCCAGCAGCCATACTGCCGAGAGCAACACTAGGGTGCGCAGGGAGAAAAGACTGAGGAAAAATTGAGTCAGGCGATGCACGCAAAAGGTCCGGTTGGCTACCGGCCCACTCTAGGGGGCCGGCGAATCTAACACAACCTTTGCGCTGTTGCCGCAGTGCGACAGAAGCACCTGAAAGAGGAAATGGTGATGCAGATCAACAGCGCGCATCACCCTTCACGGAAATGGTTTTAACGCTGGCGTTTTCTACTGGGAAATCCTTGAGCATCGCGGTCAGCATCTCATCAAACACCACCGTCAATACGCCGCAGCGGCCCTGGCTCGCCCCGGAAACTTCATAAACGCGCTGGCCGTCTTCGCGATTCTGCTCGATCACCAGTTGCACATGGCGGAGGAACTCCTGGCGGCGCTGGTCATCCACGATCACCATGTTGGTGCCGAAGTAGCGCGAACGCCCCACCCCCCAACCGGTGGTGAAGATAGGCCCGGAGCGGTCCGAATCCACCGGCTCCACGCCGTAATCCAGCAGGGCCAGCAGCTCCGCCGAATCTGCCGCAACCACCTGAAAGCCCAGGTCGCTCAGCGCTTTCTCCACTTGGGTGCGATACCAGGCGAATTCCAGGGATTTGTTAAGGTCCGTCCGCAGTGCTTGTACCGCGATGGTACTGCCCGGCACCACATCCTCCGGCGCACGGAAGGTGTTAACCCGTGTAGCTACCACGCTGCTACACGCACTCAACAACAGCAACAACACTGGGATACTGCCGCGCTTTGCTATCGTTTTGAATCGTTCAATCACCGCCGAGACTCTTGTCATAGGTCACCTAATGCTTGCCCTGTAAGGTTTCAACCAACTCGTGGAATTTGACTTTGTTGGGTTGATTTAGCTCCATCAGGATCTGGTGAGCCTCCAGCACCCGCGCCTTTACCGCCGATTCGTCTTCCAAATTTTCCACCAGCGGCTGGGTACCGCTGAACGGCAGCTTCGCGTCGGACACCAATTCAAAGATATCTTCGAACCCCATGGAGACGAGCAGGCGTTGGATGCTGGGGCTGGAGGTCACCACCACCGGATTGCCGTGGCCGAGCTCGCGGGCGCCTATGGAGATTTTGGCCATCAGGCCGAGGGTGGTGCTGTCGATGCCCTCCGCCTCGCGGAGATCGAAGACCACAGTATTAAAATTGTCCTCGCCAAACATGGTGGCGATGAACTGATCGAAGGAAATACACAGGGTGAGGCGCACGTCGCCCACCAACTTAATGACGTAGGTACCGTCGTGTTCCGCTACAAAAATATGGCCGGAACTCATGACACATCACCACCTGAATCTGGGCCTGCCGAGTTGAGGGTGAGAAGCGCGATATCGTCAGGCATATCTTTCAGTTTATCCAGCCCCAGGCCAGACCAAATCGCATCCAAATCACCGGTGTTGTTTTTCAACAAATCCAGCAGGCACTGTTCTTTGCCGATCAAATCGGGCGGAGGCAGCACTTCGAGAATGCCGTCGGAGAACACCATCAGCGAAAACTTTTCCGGCAAGGTCGCCTGAAAAACCTCCCAGGTCGCGTCCTTGAAAATACCCACGGGTTTGCCTTTACCTTCGAGGAAACGCGCTTCACCGTCTGCCACCAGCACAGGCAGTGGCAGGTGGCCGCCGAGCACATAACGCATTTCCCGAGTGTGAGTATCGAGAATGCCGACGAAACAGGTGAGATGGCAGCCGAATTTGGAGTGCATCAACTCCTGGTTGATCGTCGACATCCACTCTGCGGCGTCGATCTGGAAATCATCCTGCTGGTGGAAAATCCGCCGTTCGCGAATGATGCGCCGCACCAGCTGTTTCAACCAGACGGTGACAAACGCCGAGGACGCACCGTGGCCGGAAATATCAGTGAGATAGAACGATAAATAACGGTTGTTGATCAGGCCGTAATCGATGAAATCGCCGCTTAAATACAGCGACGGTACGATTTTGTGGGCCACGGTGATATCGCTGTAGCGCGCCGGTGTCGGCGGCAGCAAATTGATCTGCACCTGCCGGCCTGCCTGTTGATCGCGCTCCAGCACACGCACGTATTCACGCAGATCGCGGTTGGCTTTTTCCAGCTCGCGGCGATAGCGCTGATTTTCGCGTTGGAGATCGAGTACGGAGAGGGCTTTGTTGATTGAATGGGTCAGCACTTCCATGTCCACCAGAGGTTTGATCAGGTAATCGGCCGCGCCGAGTCGCAGGGCTTCCGCCACGTCGGCCACCATTCCCATCCCGGAGATCACAATAACCGGAATATCCGGGTCCACTTCTTTGACCATTTTCAGCAGCGTCAGACCATCCAGGTCCGGCATGCGTAAATCGGTGAGAACAAGATCGGGCTTGTGGTTACGGAACCAAGCCATGCCGCCGCTGCCATTAGGTTCGTCGTGAACCCGATACCCGCTGTCCTCCAGGTAGGCCACTATGCTTTGACGGACCAGAATATCGTCATCAATCACCAGTAACTGGCGGCCCGGCTCGGTCATTCATCACCCGATTTTGTCGGCTTGGTTATTAGAAATGTAAGCTCGCTGAAGCGAAAATACACTAACCTGTAAATGGGTACCACGCAACCCGCCGCGCCAGGTGATATCCATCACCTGTTCAGTGTTGGGGATGGCAGTGCCCGGCAGCCGCGACCTCACCCAAACGCGGCAGGACGCGATCAATAATAAGATAGGTGGACATATGAATCTCGCCAACCGCAGTTACGAGGAAAAGCGCAGTTTTATTCGTATGAAAGTCAACACACCGGTGGATGTGAAGCTCGCTCAACAGCGCCAGTTGGCGGGCATCTGCCACAACCTCAGTGGCGGCGGCATGTTGATTTCCATTCCTGAATCACTGCCTCTGGGGTCGGAATTGGAAGTGACCCTCAGTTCCCACCACGGCCACAGTCCCATGCTCAGGGCGCGCACCAAGGTCAGCTGGGTGCAGCCGGAAATACCGCAGCAGAGTTGCCGCCTCGGCCTGGAGATACTGTCGCTGTTGGACTAAGCGTCCCGAAGCGCGTCAGAAATCATCGTCGAAGTCTTCGAGCTCACCGCCGAAGTCGTCTTCGACTTTGCCATCTTTCACCAGATATTCCCGGCGTTGCAGATAAGCTTCGCGAATAAAGACGTATCGATCGCCAGACATTAGCTTTTCCGCCTCCAGCAAACTGGCGCGGGTTTGCACCACATCCAGTGCTTTGAGGCCGTAGCGCACTTCCTTGTTATCGATATAACTGGTGGGATCCATAAACCAGTCCGCCGGCATGGCGACCGTGTCGGTCATGGTGCCGGGGCCAAGGAACGGCAATACCACGTAAGGCCCTTGCGAGACACCCCAATAAGACAAGGTCTGACCGAAGGATTCGGAATCCAGTTTGGGCAGGCCTGCATAACGCGCCACATCAAATAAACCACCAACGCCGACTGTGGTATTGATCAACAGGCGGCCGGTGCTGTTGCCGGCTTTGCCCCATTTCCACTGCAGTACGTTGTTTAAGGTGTTAGGCACTTCCGCGATGTTGTCAAAAAAGTTGGTAACCCCGGTCTCGACAAAATCCGGTGTGACAAAGCGATAGCCGCGGGCGACGGGCTTGAGGAAGAAGCGATCGAGAGTGTCGTTAAAGACGAAGACTTTGCGGTTGAACCCTTCCCATGGGTCTTTCGGCGGCTCGACGGGCTCCCCTGAGTCCGCATCCTTTTGCGGATTGGCGGCGCAGGCTGCCAGGGCCAAGACTAGTATCAATGAAAGGGGCTTCCACACGATTCCCGCGATTTTCATAGCTTATTCCCACTGCATGGCAAAATTGTGCGGCATTTTATACGTAAAGATGACGGAAACCTATGCGTCATGGTGCTTTCGCTGTGAGCTCCCGCCCATTAAGCTATGCGCCCGAATTTTGACCGAGATAACTCATGCACGAGCGCGACTGGCGTTTTTGTCTCGCCCCCATGATGGACTGGAGCGACCGGCACTGCCGCTATTTCTGGCGTCTGCTCAGCCGCCGCGCCCGGCTCTACAGCGAAATGGTAACCACCGGCGCGATTCTGCGCGGCGACCGCGACCGCATTCTGCGTTTCCACCCCAGCGAACAACCCCTCGCCCTGCAACTTGGCGGCAGCGATCCCAAGGCGCTGGCGGAGTGCGCCCGCATTGCCGAGGACTACGGCTACGACGAGGTGAACCTCAACTGCGGCTGTCCCAGCGACCGGGTGCAGGAAGGCCGTATAGGCGCTTGCCTGATGGCGGAACCTGAATTGGTGGCCGACTGTGTGGCCGCCATGCGCGCCGCAGTCACCATCCCGGTCACGGTCAAACACCGCACCGGTATCGACGATCTGGATAGCGAGGAACATCTCCACCGTTTCATTTCCACCATCGCGCAAACCGGCTGCAACGTTTTTATCGTGCACGCCCGCAAAGCCTGGCTGCAGGGACTGAGCCCGAAAGAAAACCGCGAAATTCCGCCCTTGCTCTACGAGAGAGTGTTCGATCTCAAACAGCACTTTCCGCAGCTCACCATCGTTATCAACGGTGGTATCACCAGCATCGCGGCGAGCGAGGAGCTGTTGCAGCGTGTCGACGGCGTGATGGTCGGGCGCGAGGCGTATCACAACCCGTTTCTGCTCGCCGAGGTCGACCGAGAAATTTATGGCGAGGCGGCAGAGCCGTTCAGCCGGGACGACATACTGGAAGCGTTTATTCCCTACTGCGAGGAGCAAATCGCCAAAGGTGCGCGCCTCAATCATATGGCGCGGCATATTCTCGGGCTTTATACCGGTCAACCGGGCGGTAAACGCTTCCGCCGATTTTTAAGTGAAAACGGCCATCGCGCCGACGCGCCAGCGGCTTTATTGCGCGAAGCAAAAAAGCATATGAACTCTGCCGGAAGCTGACTTGTCTAGAGTGCGGACCCGGGCGGATAATGTGCGACTTTTCAACAGGGGGTGCTATGAGCAACAAACTTGAACAATTGAAATCCTACTCCGATGTTGTGGCCGATACCGGCGATATTGAAGCCATCCGCCGCTACAAACCTCTCGATGCCACCACCAACCCCTCGCTCCTCTTCAAAGCCGCGCAAATGCCGCAATACGCAGAGCTGGTGAAAGACGCCCTGGGCAGCACTTCTTCCATTGCCGACGCCAGTGACAAACTCGCCGTCGCCATCGGTTGTGAAATTCTGAAAATCGTACCCGGCAAGGTGTCCACCGAAGTGGATGCGCGCTTGTCCTTCGATACTCAAGCATCCATCGCCAAGGCCCACCGCCTGATCGAGTTGTACGAAGCCGCTGGCGTCAGCAAAGACCGCGTACTGATCAAAGTCGCTTCCACCTGGGAAGGCATCAAAGCCGCCGAAAAGCTAGAAAAAGAAGGCATCAACTGCAACCTGACCCTGCTGTTCAGCTTCAACCAGGCCGCTGCTTGTGCCGACGCCGGCGTATTCCTGATTTCTCCTTTCGTCGGTCGCATCCTCGACTGGTACAAAGCCAACACCGACAAAAAAGAGTACGCGCCGTTGGAAGATCCGGGCGTTGTTTCAGTAACCCGCATCTACAACTACTACAAACAGCACGGCTACAACACCGTCGTAATGGGCGCGAGCTTCCGCAATACCGGCGAAATCGAAGCCCTGGCCGGCTGTGACCGTCTGACCATCAGCCCGCAGCTGCTGGGTGAACTGGAAGCCGATCAAGGCAAATTGGAGCGCGTATTGAGCCCATCCAGTACCGGTGCTGCCATCGCAAAGATCAGCGAAAACGAAGCGCAATTCCGTTTGGGTCTGAACGAAGACGCCATGGCTACGGAAAAACTGGCGCAGGGTATTCGCGGTTTTGTCGCTGATCAGGTCGGTCTGGAAAAATACCTCAGCAATTACGCTCGTTAATCGCTTTCGGGGCATGGACGCCCTTATCCACCTGCGACCATCACAGTCGTCCCGGAGGTACTTATGCTCGCCCGCATTCGCGACTTTTTTCAAACGCAATTGCAGGATGCCCCCTCCCAACCTTTAGACGAAAAGAAGAAACGCCTCGCCTGCGCCGCGCTGCTCATCGAAGTGGCGGTAATCGATAATGAGTTTGATAGCGAGGAACTCGCCTCCGTAAAAGCCATTCTGCATCGTGAATTTGACGTACCGGAGACAGAGCTGGACGAGCTGGTCGCCATGGCGCAGCACGAATGCTCTGAAGCCACCTCCATGTACAGCTTCACCCAACTGGTGAACCAGCACTGCAGCTTTGAAGAGAAATTTGATCTGATCGCCCATATGTGGCGCATTGCCTATGCCGATGGCGACCTCGACAAGTACGAGGAATACATCATTCGCAAAGTGGCGGATCTGATCCATCTCGGCCACGGCGAATTTATCCGCGCTAAACACGCTGCCCGCAGCACTGCCTAACCCCATCTTCAGCGGCCGGCCGCGACCGCAGCGAATCCGTACTATAGTTGATCAATGGCTGTCGCCAGCATGAACGCGGCGGCGTTACGGCACATTGGCCTGGAGGGATTCCACCATGACAGTATCGTCATTTCTTCGCTCGGTTCTCGGTCAGCCCAATCGTGATAGTACGAATGGTGTTGCGGAGGCACCTGCATGTTTGCCGGTGCGTGAGCCCAGCATACTTAGCCAGGGCGCAATCGAGGAACGTTTCTATCAGATGCTGTTCGCTGGCAGCCACAATGAACCCGCCTCCGCGCAGCAAAAACTGCTGATGAATTCGGTGAAGGAGGCCCTGGCGAAAAAGGAACGGCGCATCAATGCCGTGCCCCGCCTGCCCATGGTAGTGCCCAAGCTGCTGCGCAGCCTGCGCGATCCCGACAGCTCGGCCCGCGATTATGTCGCCATCATCAATAAAGACCCGGTGATGAGCGCCTCGGTGCTGAAATTAGCCAACAGTGTTTATTTCAATCCCGCGGGTGGACATATCGGCGATATAGAGCGCGCCATTGTCAAACTCGGTATCGACGGTCTGCGCTCTGTACTGTCCGCCGCCGTTATGCAACCCATCATCCAGCGCGAATCCCCGTATTTTTCCCAGACCGGACGGCGCATCTGGAGCCACTCCCTCAACACTGCGGTGGCTTGCGAAGTCATCGGTCACGCCCGTCGGATGGAGCGTTTCAAGGCTTATCTGCTCGGCCTTGTGCACGATGTGGGCAAGATCACTTTGTTCAGCGAGCTGTGCAAGCAGTACAAACTCAAGAGCGATACTGCGCCCGGGCAACAAGCCTTTATCCCGCCCATGCAAGCGCAGGCGGCACAGCTGAGTGCGTTGATCGCGAAGGATTGGCAGCTGCCGGAGGAAATCTGCCAGGCATTGCAGGAACAGGTGAATATAGGCGCGGGCAAACAGGTAAGCGCCTTCGGCCATCTTTTGTATCAGGCCAACATCGCCTGTGAAGCCTATGCCTTCACTCCCAAAGCCAAGATCGACGAGCTGCACTTCCTGATCGCGGATTTCGCACTGCCGAAAAACCTCTTCGCCAAGCTGGGCGATGTGCCGGGGCAACTCTAACCAGCCCCGTCCATTTCAAGGCAGCGCCAAATCCGCGGTGGACACACCGTGGCGAGTCCCCTCCCCCAGCACTGGCGTCAGCATTTGCAGAACCTTGTCCGCCGTAGCGCGATAGGACGTGAGCTTGCCGCCGTAGATGGCTATGTAACTGCCGCCGTTGGCCGTCGCGAAAAGAGTTTCGCGAGAGCGCCGGTTAGGCTGGCGCAGGTCTTTCGGCAATACCCGCACCCCCGCAAACACCTCCGTCACATCCTCCGCCGTGCGTTGATGCTCGGGGAAATAATGGTTGTACACCGCCAGCAGATAATCGATCTCCGCCTGCGTGGGTTTGGCCTGGGGCTGGTCGAGAATCACTTCGGTAGTGCCGACCATGGTGACGCCGCGCCAGGGTAGAACGAATACGGCGCGGCCGTCCTGTGGCGCTTCCACATAAAAACATCCGGGAAAAGCCGGCTGACGCAAAACGATGTGGGTGCCCTGCACCCAGTCCAGCTCCTGCCGCGGCAAGCCGCACTGCGTCGCCACTTCATTGGCCCAGGGGCCGGCGGCGTTAACCAGCCCACGACATTGCACCTCGCTGCCGTCACTTAGGGTGAGAGTGTAAGCAGAATTGAATCCCAACTGCGTCAATGCGGTATTGAATCTGACCTCAGCGCCCATGGATACCGCCGACTGCAGCACCGCCCGGGTCAGCGCCTGATCGTCGGTCTGGGCGTCGTTGTAGCGGAATACCGCCGTCAATCCTTCGCGCTGTACCCCCAGACTTTCCCAGCGCTCCGCTGGTATCCGCCCTATTCCCGTGATCGGCCCGCCCGCCAGAATCTGATAGCAACAGAGGCCGAGATAGATCCACCAGGCGTGGCGCCGGCTGCCGCGGTAGACCGGAATATAGAAATCGCTGCGCCGCACCAGATGCGGCGCATTGCGCAGTAGATGGCGCTGTTCGCGCAGACATTCATAGACCAGACGAAATTGCGCGGTCTCCAGGTAGCGCAGACCGCCGTGGATCAGCTTGGAACTGGCGCGGGACGTCTCCATACCCGCCGCCTCTCGCCGCTCTACCACCAACACCGATAACCCGCGCGCCGCTGCTGCCTGGGCGACACCCGCGCCGTGAATGCCGGCGCCGATCACTACCAGATCGTAGATTTTCAATTGGTTTTCAACTCGAGATTGAGCATGGCGCCGATATTCCAGGTTTCGATCCAATGGATACCGCGTTGCAGACATGCCCGCGCCACCGCTTCATCCACCACGTCGTAGACAAACCACTGCCAGGGCCCGGACCAGGGCTGCTCGGGCAGTGGCGGCAGTTTGCGGATATTGCTGATCAGATACTCCACCGGCTTGATGCGAACGCGGGCGAGGGATTGTTGATCGTAGCGGGTCAGCACCCAACCCACCGGACAGCCGAACTGCTCCTGGGCGAGTCTCAACACATACAAATCAAAGGAAATCAGCACGCAGTCCTGGCGGATCGGCTGCAGGACTTGCCAGACTTTCTTGAGGAACGCCAGACGCGGCACTTCCTGAAAAACTTCCGCCTTCAGCTCCACGAACAGGCGCACGCCGGGGTAGCGGCTCATGAGATCTACCACGTCCGCCAGATGGGCGATGGAACAAGGGAAAAATTGTTTGCCCAGACGCTGGGGCTCATGGGCGCTGAAGCTGCGCAGCTTCTCCATGGGGTAATCCCGCACACACCCCACATTGCCAGTGACGCGAAACAAGTCTTCATCGTGGAACAGCACCGGCTCTCCTTCCAGGCTCGCCTGCAGGTCAATTTCGATGGCGCGGGCGCCGAGCTCCAGCGCCTTTTGAATGCCGAGCAGACTGTTCTCCGGATACAGCTCCGGGTACCCCCTGTGACCCACCCATACCACGCTTGCCTGTCCACTCACGGTTTGCCCTCCAATTCGTTGCCCAATCACCAAGCCGCCTATTGTCCACGGCGCCATTCCGCTCCACTACAACTATTTGCTGGCGCTGCACGCGCAGCCGGACAACCTTAATAATTTCAGTTTAGACTCTGATCCTCTGCCAAACTCATTGATAACGCATTAGCTATACAACCAGGAGGCCATGTGACTGACGAGAATCAACCCGCGGAAAGCGTCACCCCTTTGGGCGTGGTGAAATTGGTCCTGATGTTGTTTGTCGGCCTGGGCGCCCTGCTGGTGATTCTCGGCCTGTTCGGTCTTTTCGCCTGGGTGGCGCTGTGGAGTCTGCTGCTGAAACTCGCCGCCGCCGGGGGTGTGGTGATTGCGGCGGCGCTGATCATCAGTTGGCTGATGCGCAAATAGGCAAACTTCCAACGCCAGATGTGGCCCGCGCCGACGGGGCGACTATAATGCCGCCCTCCATCCAGGCACGAGAGAACCATGGCGCTGCAACACCTGATCGCTCACCGCATCTACAAATCCGCCCCCACCACCCCCTGCGAAGTCCGCTTGCGCCAGGAGGAAATCCGCCATGACGGCAAGTCGGAAGAACTCTGCCGCGAGCTGAAAAATACCTATATCCGCAAAGGCGGCAAAGCCTACGGCGCTTTCAGTGACGACACGGCGAGCTGTCCACTGTCCGCCTGGATAAAAGAATGGCTGGAGGAGCGCATGACGTTTCTCAGCCTCGCGCAAAAAATTGCCGCACATCTGCAACTCCATATCGATAAAAGCGACACACCGCTGGACAACACGCTGCTGATTTTTTACGAGCGCATAGAAGCCGGTGACGCGCTCTATATATTTTTGCTCGACCATGCCTCCGGCCAATACTTTGATGGCGAACTGGAATTGTGCGACTCCCGCTATTTGGATACCCAAAAAATCAATCTCGCCGCCAAAATTAAAACCGCAGAATTTATCAGCGGCGCCAATCACAGTTATTTATCGCTGCTGAAATGGCGCGGTGAAAAAGAACTGTCGGACGCATTTACCGAAGCCATGGGGCTGAGCAATAAAATCGACACAGGCGCGGACACCAGTGAATTTCTCGATCTCGTCACCCACTACACCGCTGCACTGCCGGAGGACGTCGCCAAAGAAACCCGTCGCACTGCGGTGGAATTTTGTCTGCAGCAGGATAAAGCCGGATTGCCGGTGCAAATGGACGAACTCGCCGAACATATTTCCGTCCCCGAGCAACCCCACTTCGCCCATTTTGCCCGCACCACCCAACCGGAAATCAAAACCGAATGGATTCCCGATAAAGCACAATTAAAAAATTACGTCCGCATCAGCGGCCGCGACGAGCAAATGAGCATGAGCTTCGCGTCCGCCTGTCTGGGTGATACCGTGGTCTACGACACCAACAGCGACAGTCTGATCATCAAAAACATTCCGACGTCATTGAAGGCCAAATTGATGGAGCATTTGCACAAGAAGAAAGGGAGCGGTGACGCTTAAATGCGAGGGGCCCCTATGGTAGAGTGGCGGGCCCCTTCAGGGATCCCTCAGGATCAGTAATTCACAAGGACTTAACAGGACCAAATTATGTCTGCTTTAACCAATCCAGCCCCCCGATCCGTTGCGCAAATTCCGTATTACCGCAAAATCCTCGCTGCCACGATTTTAGGCGGCGTCGCGCTGGCAGGCCCGGAAACTTACGCGGCGACTTTGCAGTTCGATACACCGAACAGCATTACCGTGGACGAGCCCGATTCAGGCAGCCGCACTGTGACCATGAACCTGCGGGCATCTTTTACAGACGGCAATCCAAATTGGCAGACGCAGGCCGCCTGTACGATTTTTGGCGAAATTACGGTGACTTCACCTGAAGCGCCAAATCGCACACAAGCGATCGATGGTGTGGATTTCAATATCGTAACCCGCACATTTTCAATACCAGCCCCGTCGACCAGTGATGGCTCACGTCCTGACATTTCCACAGAAATCGTTTTTGAAATTCTCGACGACGGCGATGAGACCGAAGCCACGGAAGAAGTTAATTTCAGAATTACGTCCTACGGCGTCACCTGCAGCGACGAAGTTAACCGCACGATTTCCCTCAGCCGCGGTTACGGCAGCATCGTTATCAACGACCCATTTGACGTCAAAGGCTCACAAGCACAGCGCCCCGGCGCCATCCCGGTGCGACAAAAAAGCTTGAGCACACAGCTGAACAGTTTGCGCATACTTTCGCTGCACAACTCCGTTACTCGTGATCGCAGCATTGCCAAAGAAATTGATCGCGCTCGACAAAAACGCGGTTTCAGCAGCGACAATCTGCAAGTGCGTTTGCAAGGTGAATCTTTGCCAGTAGCAGGCTTGCTCGGCGGCGGCGCAGGTGATGCGGATTTTGGACGCTGGGGCTTTTTCGTCACCGGCAATGTGGATATAGGCGAGCAGGAAAAACACTCACCTACCGACCTGGATTATCGCTCCAATATGTTAATTGCCGGCGTGGATTACAAACTGTCGGATAATGTTGTGCTGGGCGGCGCGGTGACTCATGCGGACATGGATGCCGGCAGTGACGAAACGGCCAACACCGATTTCAGCCGCTACAGTCTCTCGGTATTCGGCAGTTTTTATACCGGCGATGCGTTTTATATCGACGCCATGCTGACCTATGGCTCCAGCAGCTATGACCTGGACCGGCGCATTCTGGTGGATGGCGGTAGCGCGGATACCGCATTTGCCGATACGGATGGCGATGAATTATCCGCATCCCTCGGCACTGGTTACACCTTCCACCAGCGCAATTTCAAAACCCGGCTGTTTTCATTTTTGAATTACGTGGATGCGAATATCGAAGGTTATAACGAATCCGTGAGTGGTACATCCTCCTCCGCCAGTGTTGATGGTTTGGATTTGCAATCATTGATCGCCAATCTGGGCGTGGAATTTTCCTGGAATATCAACACCAGTGCCGGCATTTTTACGCCGACATTTTCCGTCGCCCAGGAGCGCCAATATGCGGATGACTCGGTCTATGTCATCGGCAGATTTATCGGTGGTCAGGATGCCGGTGAATTCGCATACACTGCACCGAATCGCGATGATAATTATCTGAACGCCCAGGCGGGAGTAAGCGCGGTGCTGAAAAATGGCGTTTCCGCTTTCCTCACTTACGACACCTTTGTCGATCGCAAAGATTTTGCGTCCGACCAATGGTCGGTGGGCGCACGTTGGGAATTCTGATGCAGAGAAAAAACAACAGCCGCAATTGTGGCTGTTGTTTTGTGGGGAGAGCTTATGGCAAAAATCGTGTTGGTATGGGAGCTGGGCGCTGACCTCGGCCATATCAGCCGCCTGGACGCTCTGGCAAAACGACTCCAGCAGAAGGGCCATACGGTAACGCTGGCATTGAGCAACACCGCCGAACTGCACCGACTTTATTCCGCAGATTCGCCGTCTTATAAAGTTGTCCCCGCGCCGCAATGGCCGGACAAACCGGTGAAATTATCGCGGGAGCCAGCCAATCTGAGCGAAGTCCTGCTCGCCCTGGGTTACTACAAACACGAAGCATTGACGCAACGCGTGCAGGCATGGCGCCAGATTTTTTCCTCGCAGACACCCGATCTTATTGTTTTTGATTACGCCCCTACCGCACTACTGGCCGCACGCAACTTCTGCTGTCCAAAAATCAGTTTGGACGATCCATTTACTCGCCCACCGAATCTCTCTCCCTTACCCGCCTACGACGATTCCATCAGTGCACAGAATCTGCAGCTCTCGGACGACAAATTGATTGCAGTCGTCAACCAAGTGCTGGGTGCGTTTGGCCTGGAAAAAATTGAGCACGTTTACGATATTTTCCACACTCAAAAAAGTTTTTTGCTCAGCGTTGCCGAACTGGATCCTTTTGCCGACTGGCGCGATCCCGGCGATTATATTGGCCCCATAAAAACGGCTGGAGCAGGATTACGAAAACTCGCCTGGAAATCTGCTACACCGACCAAAGTTTTCGCTTACCTCAAGCCCAGCTATCCGGCAATTCGCGAATTTCTCACCGCGCTCGCTCAATCCGGCCTGGAAACAAAGATATTCTTACCGGGAGCCGATGCAGAAATTCTTAACCGTTGGGCTAATTACGGATTGGATATTGCAACAACGCCTTTTGATCTGGCCGATCTCAATCAAGCTGATTTGGCTATTTGCCACGGCGGCCATGCAACCTCGCTGCAGGCGGCATTGCAGGGGATGCCGTTACTGATTATTCCGCTGCAACAGGAGCAGTTGGCGACGGCGCGCAAATGCATCGCCAGCGGCTTGGGGCTCGGCCTGGGCGCGGGTGTCACTGACCGCGATAAAATTACGAGCTTGCTGCAACGATTGCTGAGCGAACCTGAGTTTCGCGCTGCCGCTCAAGCCTGCGCAGCTAAATATCAGCGGCAACTTAACGAACCAGCTTTGGACATAATTGAGTACCACCTGGAGACATTATTGTGAAAGTCGCCGTTATCACGCCTTATCACGATCCGGACAGCTCGTATCTCGAGGCTTGTCTCACCAGCGTTCAACAACAGACTTACTCTAATCTTATTCACGTCACGGTCGGCGACGGCTGCGATTTAAAAAATTCTCTGAAATTTTCCAATGTCCATAATGTTGTCCTGCCACACAATTTGAATAATTACGGCGACTCACCGCGTTCGATTGGAGTCGTTTATGCGTTTGCATTGGGCGTGGATGCGGTGCTGTTTCTCGATTCCGATAATTGGTTTGCCGACAATCACGTGGAATTGATGGTTAATGAATGTGAGGCAGCACAGAGCGATGTGGTGACCTGCCGACGTTACTTAACGCATTTGGACGGCTCCGTATTGGGTATTTGCCCGGAGAGCGACGGCATTATTTTCTGCGACACCAACTGTTTGCTGGTCACCCGCAAACTGGCGGAGGAAGCCGGGCTCTGGTGGCTGATTCCGGATGATATGCATGTGATTGATGATCGGGTTATGTGGGACACTTTGATTCACGCCACCGACCGGATTACTACAACGCAAACCGCGAGCGTCTATTACCGCACCGCTTTCGAATTTCACTATCACATGTTCAAAGTGGTACCACCGCCAGGTACCAAATCAGGGGCGAATATCGGGCAACTGGGTGAGATGATTGATGCGCTGCAGGAACGCGCCAAACAGCGTGCGGTGGCGCGGCGATAGCAATCTGAAAGTGATCCCGCAGTAGGCGCGGCAGCTCAAAAAAAGCCCCCATTTGGGGGCTTTTTGCATTTACGCGTTGTAAGTCGTAGAGGCGGTATCCCCGCCGCGACCCGTCCAGTTGGTGTGGAAAAACTCTCCACGGGGACGGTCGATGCGCTCGTAGGTGTGCGCGCCGAAGAAATCGCGTTGCGCCTGCAGCAAATTCGCCGGCAGCCGCGCGCTGCGGTAGCCGTCGAAATAGGTCAATGCTGAAGTCAACGCGGGCGCTGATACGCCGTTGACGATGGCCGCAGCAATGACTCGGCGCCAGCCCGCTTGCGCGTTGGTGACTTTGTCGACGAAATAAGGATCGACGAGCAAATTGGTCAGCTCGGGATTGCGATCAAAGGCCTCTTTGATTTTGCCGAGGAACGCGGAGCGGATAATACAGCCGCCGCGCCACATCAGAGCTATACCGCCGTAATTCAATTCCCAGTTGTATTCTTTCGCCGCTTCGCGCATCAGCACGTAACCCTGGGCGTAAGACACAATCTTGGCAGCCAGCAGCGCGCCGCGCAGATCTTCGATAAAGGCTTTTTTATCGCCGGTGAATTGCGGGGTTGGACCGTTGAGAACTTTGGATGCGGCAACACGCTCGTCTTTCTGCGCGGACAGGCAGCGTGCAAAAACAGCTTCGCCGATCAGCGTCAGCGGCACACCCAATTCCAACGCGGAAACGCCGGTCCATTTACCCGTACCTTTTTGGCCGGCGGTATCCAGAATTTTATCCGCCAGCGGCTCGCCGTCCTGTTTGTAGGCCAGAATATCGCGGGTGATTTCGATCAGGTAGCTGTCCAGCTCGCCTTCGTTCCACTCTTTGAAGACTTCATGCATGTCATCAGCGGACAGGCCGAGCAGATCTTTCATGATTTGGTAAGCTTCGCAAATCAATTGCATATCGCCGTATTCGATGCCGTTGTGCACCATTTTCACAAAGTGGCCTGCGCCGTCGTCGCCCACCCAGTCACAGCAGGGAGTGCCGTCATCTACTTTGGCGGCAATGGCTTGGAAAATAGGTTTGACCGCAGGCCAGGCTTCTTTGGCACCGCCGGGCATGATGGACGGGCCGGTCAGAGCGCCCTCTTCGCCACCGGATACCCCTGTGCCGATATAGAGCAGGCCTTTGGTACGTAGATAGGCCGTGCGACGATTGGAGTCGGGGAAGTGGGTATTGCCGCCGTCGATGATGATGTCGCCCTGCTCCAGATGCGGAATCAGCTGCTCAATCACTTCGTCGACCGCTTTACCGGCTTTCACCATCAGCATGATTTTGCGCGGCTTCGCCAGAGAGGCGACCAGTTCCTCGATGGAGGTGGCGCCGCGGATGCTTTTGCCGGCAGCTCGGCCGGCGAGAAATTTTTCCACCTTTTCCACAGAGCGGTTGAAGGCGGTGACAGTAAAGCCATTGTTGGCCATGTTGAGAACGAGGTTTTCGCCCATGACGGCCAAGCCGATCAGGCCGATGTCAGATAATGGTTTCATAGTGAGATCGAATTCTGTTGTAGGTATGTGAAAAGAGACCCAAATGCCCGGTCAAAATGGGGCGTTAACATACCACCAATCCCGCGCTGATGGAATTGTAAGGTCCGATAGGCTGAGGCTATCAACTCCTCTGCAAGCCCGATCAATCGCGGACTCTCTGCCGGCATCCAGGCACAAGCTGAATCCGGTCAAAGAAACGAGACCAAGGCGGGCGGCGCGCTGGATTTCCCCTGGCAGGCTGTTTATCCTACGCGGCCACCAAAATAAATAAGATCAAGTCTGGGGAGTAAAAAGTGCCAACCAGCGATAGAGTTTCAGGCAGCACCAACAAGGCCCTGGACAGAACCGCAAAACTCAGTTGGGGTGAGAAAATTGGCTTCGGCCTCGGTGACGCCGGCTTCAACTTTTATTGGGCGATCATCGGCTCTTATCTGGTCTTCTTCTACACCGATGTCTTCGGTATCAGCGCGGCGGCAGCCGCCACCATGGTGACCGTCACCAAAGTGCTCGATGCAATCACCGATCCCTTGATGGGCGGTATCGCCGATCGTACGCAAACCCGCTGGGGGAAATTCCGTCCCTATCTGATCTGGGGCGCGTTGCCGATGATGGGCGCGGGCATTCTCACCATGAGCACCCCCGATCTCAGCGACACCGGCAAATTGATTTGGGCTTACGCCACCTACAGCTTATTGATGCTGTGTTACACCATACTCAATATGCCGTACAACTCGCTCTCCGCGGTGTTGACCGCAGACACCCGCGAACGCAGCAGCCTTAACAGCACGCGCTTTTTCTTCGCCTATTTCAGCAGCATTATCGTCGGCGCCGCGACACCGGAGCTGGCGGAATATTTCGGCGATGGCGACCGCTACAGCGCCAAGGGCTGGCAGATGACCATGGTGATTTACGCTGTTATCGCCTCGTGCCTATTCCTGGTGACTTTTCTCTCCACCAAAGAACGTGTGCAACCGCCGGCAAACCAGGAAAAAGCCAACCCGCTCAGCGATCTCAAGGATTTATTTATCTGCCGTCCCTGGCTGATGCTGTTCGTTCTCGCACTGGTATTCATGGTCACCATGACCTTGCGCGGCAGTTCCGCAGCTTATTATTTCCGTTATTTCGTCGAGCGCCCCGACCTGTTAGGTAACTATATCGGTTTGCAGATGGCCGGATTAATGGTGGGTGCTCTGGTCGCATCCACCTTCACCCGCTTTATCGACAAGCGCAAATTGATGATGCTGTTGATGTGTGTGGTCGCCGCTTTATCGGTGGTATTTACCTTTATTCCCAAGCCATCTCATCTGGGTGTGGTCGATACGCTCTACACCGACGCCGACGTTTTAGATGCTGAAAATTTGTTGGGGATCGAGCATCGCGATGGTGATGTCTATCAATGGATGCGACACGACAAAATCTTCTGGATCATCAAAAAGCGCGTGTCCCTGGAAGAAACCGGCCCGACCCTGGAATTGGATAAAGCCAAAGGCACGGTGATCAGCGTGATCGTCACGCGCGCAGACGGATCTCAAAAAGATAGCGCCGATTTGCCGAAAGAAATCGTCTGGATGTTTGTGCTTAATATCCTGATCAGTATCGCCCTCGGTTTTAAACCGCCGATTACCTGGGCGATGTATGCGGACGTAGCGGATTACAACGAGTGGAAAAACGGCCGTCGCGCCACCGGCATGACCTTCGCCGCCACCACCTTCTCGCAAAAACTCGGCAGCGCTGGCGGCTCGGCTTTGATGCTCTCCGTGCTCGCGGCCATGGGTTATCAGGCGGGACAAATGCAGGCCGGTGCCTCGCTCAATTCGATTGTTTATATGCAAACCCTGGTACCGGGAATCTTTGCGCTGTTCACGGCAGCGTCCCTGATTTTTTACAATCTCAGCGATGCCAAAGTGGAAATGATTCAGCGCGAATTGAAAGATCGACAGGCGAAAAGCGAATCCGTTTGAATCCTGAGTTTGCATAATTAATTACTACGAAGGCGCTTCCGGGAAGCGCCTTTTTTCTAACACTGGGGTACTTCTATGTTGTTGCAAGCCCAAAATAACGGCGAACGATTTGAATTATTCAGCCCGACGGCCATGCCGCGCGCAGCGGGCTTTTTGTGGAACCGCCACATGATGATCCAGGTAAATTGCCGCGGTTTTACCGTCGCGCAATTTATGCAACCGGAGCCGGCCAAATACACCTATGCGCCGAACCTGGAAGCCAAAACCTTTATGCAACCGGAGCAGCCCTACTACGCGCATCATCCGGGTCGCTTTTGCTACATCAAAGACGAAGAAACCGGCGAAATTTTTTCCGCGCCTTATGAGCCAGTGCGCAAGCAATTGGATCACTTTAATTTTTCTGTTGGCAAAAGCGATATTCGCTGGACTGTCGAGCACCTGGGCATTCGCGTAGAAATGGAATTGAGCTTGCCGACGGATACGGTGGTGGAGCTGTGGCAAATTAAAGTCAGCAACATTTCCGGCAAACCGCGCAAACTCAGCGTCTACCCCTACACCCCTGTCGGCTATATGAGCTGGATGAACCAATCAGCGGCTTACCGCGAAGATCTGGGCGGTGTGGTCGCATCCTGTGTGACGCCCTATCAAAAAGTGGCGGACTATTTCAAAAATAAAGATTTCAAAGACAAAACCTTTTTCCTGCACGACCGCAAACCCAGTGCTTTTGAATGCGCTCGCGAAGCCTTTGAAGGTGAAGGTGGATTGCACAACCCTGATGGCGTGCAACAGGAAACTTTGAACAACGGCGATGCCCTCTACGAAACCCCTGCGGCCGTACTGCAATATCGTATCGAGCTGGCGCCGCAACAAAGTGAGTCCTACCGCTTCCTCCTCGGTCCGGCATTTGACGATGCGGAAATTATTCGCGTGCGCGATCAATTTTTCGCTGATGCCAATTTCGCTGCGACCAAAGCGCAATACGCGGCTTATATCGAAGCGGGTAAAGGTGTATTGCAAATTGAAACGCCGGATGAACATCTCGACCGCTTCGTCAACCACTGGCTGCCGCGTCAGGTGTATTACCACGGCGACGTTAACCGCCTGACTACCGACCCGCAGACGCGCAATTATCTGCAAGACAATATGGGCATGACCTTCGTCAAACCGGAGGTGACCCGCGCCGCGTTTTTACATGCGTTGAGCCAACAGGAACACAACGGCGCAATTCCGGACGGAATTTTGTTGATTGAAGGCGCGGAGCTGAAATACATCAACCAGATTCCGCACACCGATCACTGCGTGTGGTTGCCGGTGTGTCTGCGCGCGTATCTCGACGAAACCAACGACTACGCGATTTTTGATGAGCCGGTAAAAGCCTGGCAGGGCGACGAAACCAAAACCGCTTTTGAGCGCATCAGCAACGCTATGCGCTGGCTGCTCTCCGCACGCGATGAGCGCGGCTTGAGTTATATCGCGCAAGGCGACTGGTGCGATCCGATGAATATGGTCGGTTACAAAGGTAAAGGTGTTTCCGGCTGGCTGTCCGTTGCCACGGCATACGCACTGAATTTGTGGGCGGATATTTGTGAACATCTGCAACAAGCGGATCTCGCGGCGGAATTCCGCGCTGGCGCCCGCGATGTCAATAAAGCCGTTAATACTCATATGTGGGACGGCGAATGGTATGGCCGCGGCATCACCGACGACGGCGTGATTTTTGGCGTAGCCAAAGATAAAGAAGGTCGCATTTTCCTCAACCCGCAAAGCTGGGCGATTCTCGGCGGTACTGCCGATGAAAATAAACGCGCGGCCATGATCAAAGCCGTGGAAGAACAATTGGAAACGCCCTATGGCGTTATGATGCTCGCCCCCGCCTACACCGCCATGCGCGACGACGTCGGCCGGGTCACGCAGAAATTCCCGGGCTCCGCGGAAAATGGTTCGGTCTATAACCATGCGGCGGTGTTTTATATCTACAGCCTGTACACCATTCATGAAACTGATCGCGCTTACCGCCTGCTGCGGCAGATGCTCTCCGGTCCGGATGAGGCGGATTATCTGCAGCGCGGCCAAATGCCGGTGTATATCCCCAATTATTACCGCGGCGCTTATTATCAGCACCCGCGCACCGCCGGACGCTCCAGTCAGTTGTTTAATACCGGCACTGTTTCTTGGGTATATCGCTCATTGATCGAAGGCCTGTTCGGATTAAAAGGCTGCCCCACCGGTCTTTTGGTAGAACCGCAATTGCCGCAACACTGGCCCAACGCGCGTGCCGTGCGGCAATTCCGCGGCGCCACTTTCGAAGTGACCTACAGCCGCGCAACTGGGCAAACTGCGACCCGCATTGAAGTGGATGGCGCGCCGCTGCAGGGCAACCGCATTGAAAATATCGCGAGCGGCAAAACCTATAAAGTTAACGTGGTGCTGCCACAGTAACGACCATGGGTTTCTTTTCCGTGCGGAGAAGAAACCCACTACCAATTTGTTAACGAGATAACCATGACTGATTCACCCTCCTCCACCAACCCCGTCCTTGTCATCAGCATGGGCGTGAGCGGTTGCGGCAAATCCACACTGGCGCGACATCTAGCGAAAAAATTCGGCTTGGTATTTCTGGAGGCGGACGATTTCCATTCGGCGGAAAATAAAGCCCATATGGCGAGTGGCAAACCGCTGACGGACGCCATGCGCGAACCCTGGATTGCTGCCATGTGTGACGCTCTGCGCGAGCATCGCAGCCGCGGCGAAAGTTGTGTGCTGGCCTACTCCGGTTTGCGCCGCGCCCACCGGGCGAGATTCCGCGAACTCGGCTACCCGGTGTTATTCGTGCATTTGGCCGGACCTCAGGAGGTGATCCGCCGCCGCATGGAGGGGCGCGTCAATCACTTTATGCCCGCCGATCTGCTCACCAGCCAATACGCTGCCCTGGAGCCCGCGTTAAACGAGCCGGACATTATTACGGTTGATGTAGCGCAGAGCATTAAGCAGATTCAGCGGGAGGCGGAAGACTTGGTGCAGGACCATATTCAAAAACATGCGCAGCAGTCGTAACCGCCGCGCGGCGTATTATTCTTCGGTCGGAAACCGCTGACTGCGCGGTTTGGTGTAATCCACGTTACCCGCCTGCAGATCCCGGTAAACGGCAGCGCGCATAATCAGCATGGAGGTGATGGGCGCGGTGAGAAAAACAAATACGGTGATCAACAATTCGTGAATCACCGGGCGCGATTCCACGCCGCTGAAATACAACATGGAAGCGATCAAAATACTGCCCGCACCAAAGGTAATGGCGATCGCTGGCGCGTGAATGCGCTGATAAAAATTCGGCAGGCGCAGCAAACCCAAACCGCCGATAAACACAATCACGCCGCCACAGCACAAAAATATCGCCACTAATATGGCTAGCCACTGGGGTATGGTTTCAATTGCGGCTATCACTCGATGATCTCTCCCCGCATTAAAAATTTAGCCAGGGCAATCGACGAAACAAATCCCGTCAGCGCCACCAACAAGGCCAGCTCAAAATAAATCTCGTTGGAAAAACGGATTCCCATCATCAACGCCTGCAACATGGCGCACATCCACAGGGTATCGAGGGCCAATATCCGATCCTGCGCCGACGGCCCCAACACCAGACGAATGGTGCAGAACAGCATCGCCAGCAAAATACAAATCTGCGCAAAACTGATCGCAAACAACAACACAGAACTCACGCTTTTCCCCCCTCGAAAATTTCGATCAGCGGCTGTTCGTAGCGCGTTTTGATGGTATCGATCCACCACTGCTCGTCGTGCAAATCAAATACGTGCAGCGCCAGATCGTAAGTGTCCGGCAATAATTCCACCCACACCGTCCCCGGCGTCGTATTGATAATGCCCGACAGCACCGCAAGCCCGGCCGGGCTGCGCAAATCCAGCGGAATGGTGATGAATTGGGAATTCAAGCGATCGCGCCGTTTAAACAAAATCAATACGCTGACGTTAAAACAGGAGCGCACAATTTCAATCAAGGATCCGGTGATCAGGCGCACTATGACCAGCGGTTTGCGGATATACACATCCACCGGCAATATCGCGCGAAACCAGTTGGGAATAATAATCGCCAGAATTGCTCCGAGAAGAATATTGCCGGGGCTGATGCTCTGATTGACCAGCAGCCAGATCAACAAAAGTGCCAAAGATAAACGCGGTGCGGGAAGCCAACGTGTCACGGTGTTTCCCCCTTATTGGATACCGCAGGTTGCGCCAGCACCTGCTGAATATAGTGATGCGGCTCGTGCAAGGCGGTGGCGGTGCGATCGAGATAGCGCTTCAGCGGCCCGGCCTGCACGGTAAAAATCACGCAGATCAACAACAACGCAAAAATCGGCGCGGCTTCGGTAATTTGCAAATGCGGCGCTTTGACAACCGGCGCAGCCCAGAAGGTGCGCACACCAAAACGCATCAGCGCGATAACACTGGCGAGGCCGGAAATCACGATCAACGCCATTAATCCCCAGCCGGTATAACCGAGGCTGGTTTCCGCGTGTTCCGTGAGCAGCGCGTGAAAAATCGTGAACTTGGCAATAAAGCCGGACAGCGGCGGCATGCCCGCCATCAGCAGCGAGCAACCCGCAAACGCGAGGCCGAGAAATGCCAGCGCGCCCGGAATCGGCACGCCGGCCGATTCCGTGGGTTCATCCTCCATGGCG
>Ga0065721_10049261_pt1 | contig 39840 bp, 24 predicted proteins | sample Mesricmetagenome_FD_59108 | JGI IMG/M metagenome (GOLD analysis project Ga0065721, IMG submission 59108) | Mesophilic microbial community from rice straw/compost enrichment Sample: eDNA_1 v2 (version 2) | ecosystem: Engineered > Solid waste > Grass > Composting > Bioreactor | place: USA: Davis... | reverse complement strand
GCTACTTGATGCGTACCTACCATGGAGTCCGACAGTTCAACAATATTGTACATAACGCAGAGCCTATGGATCTTAATGAACCATGGGCGTTTCTTTTTCAATACACCTGGTTATTTGACGCTTACAATGTATCCATATTGGTTCCCAAATATGAATTTTTGGGGCAGTGTAATTAACAATCGCGGGAGAGCGCTTCGCTGGCAGCGAAGAGGTCAGCGGTTCGATCCCGCTAGGGTCCACCATACTCGGGTTCTTAGCTCAGCTGGCAGAGCAGGTGACTCTTAATCATCAGGTCCAGGGTTCGAACCCCTGAGAACCCACCAGCATATGAGATGAAACGGCAGAGATGCCGTTTTTTTGTCATTCATGCGCCAGTTAAGGGCGCACTCTTCGCCGAACTGCGGACTGCGTAGTGTGGTCGCAAAGTTAATCAAGCAAGGCCTCCTAGCGGAGAAGACGCCCTAATGTTCCTGCGCTTAACAAGCGGGGAAACTCGGGGCGTTTTTTATTTTTCCGATTGATCCCCACATCATTTTCCTAAATCATAATGGGCACAATTGAATTGATCGCTGGCGTTCGTTATATTTAGGGGTAATGATTGACGATAGGGTTTGAGGGAGGAAACCGTCGCCATGGATATTCTGATCATCGAAGATGAAAGGGACATATTAAATGGGATGAAGGAGGCCGTTCAGCGCCTGGATGACCGGATTCGCAGAGTGTTTGCTGTCGACAACGCAGAAATTGCGCTAGAGCTGATCCAGGAACATCGGCCGGATATCATTGTTACCGACATTGTCCTTCCGCATATGACCGGATTGGATTTAATGGAACAAATCATGAATAAAGAGTATTTGCCGAAAATCGTCGTGATTAGCGGGTATAGCAACTTTACGTATGCCCAGCGGAGCATCAAGCTCGGAGCTGTGGACTACATGCTGAAGCCGTTTGCCCGCCAGGAATTTATTAAGAAGATCCAAAGCTTAATCGAAGTGGTAGCCGAGGAGAAAGAACTCAACAATCTCAAGCTGGATTCAAGCTCCCGGATAGGAACAAAAACGTTAAGGGATAAGTTTATTCTGGGCTTGTGTACGAACCCGACCCCGCTGAATGAGAATACGGTTCATAGACTCAAATTTTTCGGAATGGAATGGTTAGCGAGCATTTCCTATTCCGTGATCGCTATCGACCGTATAGATCCGAAGCGCCCGCTCACGGAGAAAGAAATTGAGTTGAAGGTTTTCGCAGTCGGAAACGTAGTCGAGGAGATCTTACAACGCTATCCACCTTCGGTTCTATTCAGAAATATTCATCACCAATGGATTATAATCACGGCCTGCAGCCAACTAGACGAGATGACGGATGCGTTGACTTCCGCTATAAAAAAATATCAATACATGGAGGTTAGCGTCGGAATCAGCAATCGGTTGAGTTCCTTTCAAGCCTTGGCAACCGCCTACGATCAATCCATCCAGGCGATGAAACTGGCCCATGTGAATAAAAAGGATCATAAGCTGTTATTCTCGGAAATTGAAGGGATTACGGACAAGAGCAGCGATCTTAACGTCTATGAGGCAATGGCCGAATACGTGTATATGGATCAACCTGAGCGGATCGAATCGGCGGTGGTCGCTATGCTGCATGCGCTAACCGTATCCATGGGTGCGAATAATCACCAGGCGCTGTCGCAACGATGCGTCGAATGGGTCGTCCACGTACATACTGCGCTAGCGGATAAGTTAAAGTTGAAGTTGGATCAGGTCTCCATTCAGATGTGGGTCGACATTGATAAATGCGAGGATTACGAGCAGCTTAAGCATTACTTAATTCAGTATTTCATTGGGCTGTCTCATCAAATTACCGCCGCGCCGATGAACCCGATTATCGAGAAGGCGATGTCGTTTATGCAAGCTAACTATGCTAAGAATATCACTCTGCAGAGTCTGGCAAGCGAGCTATCCGTTCATCCTGTATGGCTCAGCCAACTATTCAAACGGGAGACGAAGGTTACGTTCTCCCAATATTTGACGGACCTGCGGATGGAAGAGTCCAAGCGGCTTATGTGGGAATCCAATCTGAAAATTTATGAAATCGCGGAACGAGTAGGATATACGGATTTACAGCATTTTGGACAAGTATTTAAAAAACGCACGGGGTTGACTCCAAAGGAGTATCGACAGCGCCCATGAATATAAAACGAATGTTTATCGGGGCCAGTTTATTCAAGAAGCTATTCTTCTTGCTCATCCTGTCCGTCTATGTTCCGTTGTTATTGGTCGGTTACATGACCTACAGCAAATCAAGCGAGCAAATCGAAAGAATGACATCCAGCTTTTTGTCGGACAACCTGGGCTATAACAAAAGCAGAATTCAAGAATATCTCGACGAGGTTGAGCAGCACTCGGTTACGGTCTATTCATCGGGCATGCTTCAACAGCTATTGCAAGAAAGCATAAAAGGCGATGTGGCGGATTTCGAATATATGAACAAGCTTTCGCCGCTCCTATACGAGCTGTCGAATTCGAATTCTTATTATTTAAGCGTGTACCCCGATGCTGACAACAATTATTTGAATTATAACGTGTTGAAAGCGAATTCTCCCATTAACGATACCGATTGGTATCAACAAGCCTTACAACTCCAGGGTATTGGCTTCTGGAAAAATGAGATCAGCTCCGACTTTTCCGGAATAAAATCCGATTTCTACTATATCCGTCCGATTCGTTCCCTAAGCATGCCGTTATTTGAGAATATCGGAGTCATGACGATTCGAGTTCCCAGTAAGCCTATTGAAGAGAGACTTCTGTTTCTGGATCGTTATCCGAATCATCGGATTACCATCTATGATGAATCCAATAACAATTTACTTAAGCCGCAATCGAGTGCCGATCAAATCGACACGACTTGGATGGGGGAGAAGTTAAATCTCGGAGAGAAGGAGTTTCAGGTCGTTCGAGGCCCGGAGGAAGATTACTATGTGGCCTCGATCGGAATCGGAAATGAGGGCTGGAAGCTCGTAGCTACAATCCCGATCACGGATGTGAACGGACCCATTCAACAGCTTAGAGAATATACGTGGTTAATTGTACTGATTAGCCTATGTTTAATTACCGTGTTACTTGCCTTCATAACGAATAGCTTTACCGTACCTATTCAAGTTGTGGTAGGGCATATGAAGAAATTGAATCTCGGAGTACTGGAATATTGCGCTTCATTCCTCTCCAGGAAGGATGAAATCGGGCAGCTTGTAACCGGGTACAACATCATGATTCAGGGAATGCATGAACTGTTGGAGACGACTCGCCTGACGGAACAGGAGAAGAGGAAGCTAGAGATCCAAATGCTCATGCATCAGATTAATCCGCACTTCTTGTATAATACATTGGACTCTATCAAGTGGAAGGCCGAAGTCGCCGGTGAACATTCAATCGCGGAGATGTCAACGTTGCTTGCCAATCTCTTGAGATTCAGCCTGAATGACGGGGAAGAAATGACGACGGTCGAACGCGAGATTGAGCATGTGAAATGTTACTTGACGATTGAGCTGTTAAGGAATAATGGGGCATTCCAGGTGATGTACAATATCCACCCCGACATTTGGAACATGCCTTATATGAAGCTTACGATTCAGCCGGTTGTGGAAAACTGCGTCAGGCACGGCATGAAAAAGCTGGCGCCGGGCAAGGGGAAAATCATGATCTCCATGTATCCACTGGATGGCGACATCGTATGTACCGTGGAGGATAACGGGCCCGATTGTTCGGATGATCTGCTGGAAGCATTGAGGAGTAATCTTAAGGAGCGATTAGGCCATAAACCGAATGGGATAGGACTGCTCAATGTGAGTAAAAGATTAAAGGCCAATTTCGGCCCGACGTACGATTTAGGCTTCGATCGAAGCGCCGTGGCAGGACTCAGAGTGACCATTCGCCAGCCGATAAAGGGAAGAACACCTTAACATTCCCCTATGAACACGATATGAATGCCCTGTTCAACGATTTTTATGAACAGGGTATTATTTTGTCATAAGGAGATGACGTAATGCGTACGAAGACGTTCCGGTTAATGTGGAATTATCGCTATATGTACTTAATGCTTCTGCCGGGACTATTGTACTATGCCATATACAAATATGCGCCTATGTACGGTACCATTATCGCATTCAAAGATTTCAATATGCTGAAGGGAGTGCTCGATAGTCCTTGGGCAGATCCCTGGTACAAGCATTTTAAGTATTTTTACGACTCGCCGTACTTTGAATCTATTCTGACCAACACCATTTTGATTTCCGTATACAAGATGTTGTGGGGCATTGTTCCCGGTATTCTCTTCGCCATTCTGCTTAACGAGGTGAAAAATCAGGCATTCAAGAGGATTGTTCAAACCGTCACTTATTTGCCGCATTTTCTGTCTTGGGTCATTATTTACGGGATATTGCTTATCTTCCTGTCCGAAACGAATGGTCTCGTCAATTCATGGATCGTGGACTTCGGGGGGCAAAGCATTCCATTCTTGACATCGACCGAGTGGTTTCGTAGCCTGCTGGTCAGTTCGGAGATTTGGAAGGAATTTGGCTGGAACGCGATTATTTATTTGGCAGCCATAGCCGGCATCGACCCGTCTTTGTACGAAGCCTCTCGCGTAGACGGGGCAGGGAGACTGCGCAATATTTGGCACATCACGTTGCCGGGTATTCGCAATATTATTATTTTACTGTTCATCCTTAAGCTTGGCAGCATTCTAGAAGCCGGCTTCGATCAGATCTACATTATGTACAACGTTCAAGTATATCCGGTAGCCGACATTCTTGACACGTATGTCTTTCGTACCGGGCTAGAGCAGCTCAATTTCAGCTTAGCATCCGCGATCGGCTTGATTAAATCTTTAATCGGCTTAGCTCTAGTCCTGATGGCTAACAAGATTGCGAAGAGATGGGGCGAAGGCATATGGTAATGAACGCAAAAGAACGTCTGTATATGGTTGTTGTCTATGCTGCCCTGACATTAGCTGCGCTTAGCGTTATTTTTCCTTTGTTATACGTCGTTGCCGTTTCTTTAACCCCCTATTCCGAGGTTCTCAAGAACGGGGGTTTCACCATCGTCCCGAGTAAGATCAGCTTTGATACGTATGCGACTTTTCTGGATGACGGCAAAATTCCGAGAGCCTATGTCATAACGATCTTCATAACCGTTGTCGGCACGTTCGTTAATTTAGGGGTTACGACCTTAATGGCCTATCCGCTAAGCAAGAAGAATATGCCGTTTCGAAATGTACTGCTCTTATTGATTATATTTACGATGCTGTTTGGCGGAGGAATCATCCCGACTTACTTGATCGTAAAGGCTACAGGGCTAATCGATACGGTATGGGCGATGATCATACCCGGCAGCGTCGGAACCTTCTACTTGCTGATTATGAAAACCTTTTTCGAAAATATGCCGGAGAGCTTGGATGAGGCAGCTAAGATCGATGGGGCGAGCGAGATCCGAATTTTAGGGCAGATTGTGCTTCCGCTTTCGATGCCGATTATGGCTACTGTTGGATTATTCTATTCGGTAGGACATTGGAATGAGTTTTTCCAGGCTATTATCTATATATCCGACAATTCGTTACATCCCTTACAGGTCATCCTGAGGGGAATGCTTAATCAATCCAATCTCCCCGAACTGGATTTCGAGCGCGTTGTTCCGACAGAATCGCTGCAGATGGCCGCAGTTGTTTTGTCCACGTTACCGATTGTCGTTGTTTATCCTTTTATCCAGAAATATTTCACTCAGGGCGCCATGCTCGGGTCAATAAAAGGCTAACATACAAGATAGCAAATGAGAGGGGCACTTCAAATGAAGAAAACAACGGTTGTTGCTTTGGCACTCCTACTAACGATGACGATCGTCCTATCGGCATGCAACGATTCTTCCTCAGAGCAAGGATCATCTACGCAGGGGGCGGAATCGAATCCATCCGATCAAAAACCGATTATTATTCATTTTTTCCGAGCGGGCGAGGGCTTGCCGGCTCCGGATCAAGACATCATCCTTCCGGAGCTCAATAAAGCGCTGAACATGGATTTGAAATATAATACCGCGCCTACGGAATACGACCAGCAGTTGAACGTAAAAATTGCCGGCGGAACCCCGCCTGATGTATTCGGCGTGAGCAAGGTCCAAATGGAGCAATTCGCTAAGCAGGACCTCTTGCTGGATCTGACCCCTTATCTCAAAGGGATGAATCATCTGACGCCGGAGAACGGATTTACAGAAACCCATATGAAGAAAGGGGTTGTCGACGGGAAGCAGTACGCCATTCCCTACCGTCCGCTGATTCCGGTGCAGACAACGTTCTGGGTGCGACAGGATTGGCTGGACAAATTAGAATTGAAAGCACCTACGACGCTAGAGGAATTGAAAGCCGTTGCGAAGGCATTTGTCGAGAAAGACCCGGACGGCAACGGCAAACCGGACACTCAAGGCATTACGGGTAATGGATTTAACGGAACATTGAGTCCGATCTTTGCCGCTTTCGGAGTGGCCGCTCCGGGACAGATGATGATCCGCGACAATAAGGTCGTGTACTCGACGGCATTGCCGGAAACTAGGGATGCGATAGCCTTTATTAAAGGAATGATCGACGAGAAGCTAATTGATCCAGAATTTCTGACCAATAACGGACTCATGCACCAAGAGAAAGCATTCAAGGGACAAGCGGGAATCGTATATGCCCACTGGGCTCATCTGAAGAGACCTGACATGGAAGAGAAGATGAATGCCATTAATCCGAATCAGAAGTGGACCCAATTGGATGCGATGACAGGCCCAGGAGGCAAATACGCCGATTTCTACGACGAAGGCGGTACGAACTTGCGGCTTGTCATTCCTAAGTCGTTGGAAAGCCAGCCCGAGAAGGTGGAGAAGGTGCTGGAGTATATTAATTACGTGTCCGGGGGAGAAGGTCAAACGCTTGTTAACTTCGGGATTAAAGACAGGAACTATAAGATCGTGGACGGCAAAATAGAGATTATCGAAGAAACCTTATCGGAAATGGGCCATGCCAGCATTCACCAAACGACCGGCCGCGTCGAGATGGATTATTTGAACACCAAATTCGGGGCTTTGGCACCGTACTTTGAATTTACGAACAAACTGCCTTATATAAGCGTCTACACGAATTTTGTTTCAACCCCGGAGGGTGTCAATCCCGCGGATAAAACGAAATATGAGGACGAGGAGCTAGTGAAGTTTGTCTATGGGAAACGTCCTATTGCAGAGATGGATGACTTTCTTAAGACGCTGCAGGATACGTTCCAATTGGATCAATATATGGCAGGAGCCGACAAGGCATTGAAAGAGCTGGGATTTATTAAATAAGGGAGGGGGGTCCTATGTATAAGGTAATCATCGTAGAGGACGAAATGCTCGTTCGGATCGGAATGAAAAGCTCCGTAGATTGGAGTAAGTTCGGAATGGAGGTTGCTGCCGATCTTCCCGACGGCCAAGCTGCATGGGATTATTGTCTGAACGAGGGATACCCGGACCTGATCATTACGGATATCAGAATGCCCAGAATGGATGGAATGAAGCTGATCTCCAACGTTCGAGAGCATAACAAAACGATAAGGATCGTTGTTTTATCCTGCCTCGAAGAGTTCCAATTGGTACGACAAGCGATGACCAATGGCGTCTCCAATTATATTCTGAAATTAACCATGACCGAAGAGGAAATAGAAGGGGTTTTGGAAGGGGTTCGCAAAGAGCTGGACGAACAAGGCGCTTCGGCCTATCGCCAGGATAGAGATCAGCTTATCCCTGTCAATATGGAGCTGATCAAAGAGAAATACTTGAAGGATTTCTTGTTCTACGGGATCTATTCCGCCGAAGAGCTCGAGCAATTCGTTCTGCACAATAGGTTGCGTCTATCACCGGCCAGAATGGTTGTTTGTTCGATGGAGGTAGACAGTTATTTCGAGTTGAAGGATAAATTTCAGGACGAGCACGGGCATCTAATAAAAATGACTTTGCTAAATATTTTGTATGAAATTACGACCTCGTACAAACGCGGCGAAGCCATATTTGTAGACGAAACCCATTATCTTCTCTTATTGAGCTTTGACGATCTCCTCTCGGAGCAAAAGATCTTGCAAGAAACCCATACGATATTGAATACCATTCAGGAAGTGATTCATACCTATTTCAACGGCTCCGTTTCGTTCGGGATCAGCGGCATCCAAAGCGGTTATTCATCGCTGCGGAGATTGTACTCCGAATCGGGCAGGGCTCTAGCAAGGAAGTTTACGAGAGGACCCGGTCAGAAACATACTATGGTCGATTCTGCGGATCTGAGTGAAATACATGCCCATATTGAAAAGATTCGTAAATACTCGCCGCTGCGCAGCATCTTAAGCCCCATGAAGCAGCAGGAATACGATGAATATTTGGATCTGTTCAGCGATAGCCTTTCGGAGGATAAGAAGTCGATCCGGATTATTTTGTATCAATTCATTCAATGGATAAGCACGAATCTATATGATGATAGCCAGAATGAGAAGACCCTGCTGTTCAGTAGAACCGAATTGCTGGATAAGTGTGATACGTTGCCTGAGATGCTAGGGCAAGTTAGCGAGTACTTGTACACGGTTGTAGAGCAGTCGAGGACCTATCTTCATATGAGCAGCGAAATATCGAAGGCCCTTCAATACATCAAGCAGAATTATGATCAGAATATTAGCTTGCAGCAAGTAGCGGATCATGTCAGCCTTAGCTTCGGCTATCTGAGCAATCTATTCAAGAAGGAACTTCAAATTACTTTTATTGAATATCTCAATCTCTATCGGATTGAACGCGCCAAGGAGCTGCTGACAAGGACGCACCTGAAATCCTACGACATAGCCGTTAAGGTGGGCTTCTCGCCCGAGTATACGTATTTCAGCAAAGTATTCAAAAAAGTAACGGGATTAAATCCGAATGAATACCGGAGACAGAGGTTAACCGGGGCAAGAGGGGCGGAATGAAGCTTAAAGGTCGGTTTCAGCATTTGGGCACGCAATTAATCGTTTTCTTTATGATCATTAGTCTGATTGTGTTGTCCTCGGCATCCTACTTGATCTACTCCTTTATGCTGAGAAGCATTAAGGAGAACAACGAGACTCTTCTCTTGCAGCAATTTCAGCAATTGGGCCATAATATCGAAGGACTTATTAACGATGTCGATTCTTTGTCCAAGTTTTTTCTCCTGGATCCCAGCGTTCAAAGATTTCTTAATTATAAAGAAGAACTGGGCGAGATCGAGTTCATGGAGATGAAGAATGAACTGCTTGCGCGCGTTGTATCATACGTTAGCATTTATAATTACATCGATTCAATATTTATGGTAGGTGAAGTTCAAGGGGTCATTGGCGGGACGAATAGCACCACGCTAGTCCATTCGAACGCGGAATGGATGGACGATTTCAGGGGATCGGATCTTTATCACCAGGCTCACCGTTCATTCCCCGAGATGATTATCAGAGGGGGATTAACCGCGTCCTATTATAATCCGTACTTGATGTCGCCAAAAGACGGAACGATCGTCAGCATGGCGCGCGGGGTCAGGCCTCTCTACGACTCTGAGACGAGCGCCGTTCTTGTGCTGGTTGTGGACGAGAACTATTTATCCTCCATTTACTCCACGGCATTGGAAGCTGGGGAGGGAGACATGTACATTGTTGACGAGAGAGGGATTGTGATTTCAAGCAGCAACGAAGCGGATGTAGCCACTAGCAGTCCCTACTTTCCGCTGGTCGAAGGGGCTCCCGATTATGGAAGCTTCGACAATGGCAAGGCAACCTCCCCTATGCAAACCGTGTATTATAAACTAGAGCATACGAACTGGTATATGGTGAAGGAGATCCCGCTCAATCAATTTTCCGCACAGATTTATTCCTTGCAAGTACTATTGATTGTCGTCTTTTTAATAAGCCTGATCGTCATATTTGTCATCTCCTATTTTTGGCTTATGAAGATGACGCGTCCGCTTCGTATTCTTTCTCTTAAAATGCAAGATATGAGTCGGGGGGAGCTTGGCGCAACGTTGCCCCATGTTCCCAACAATGAATTCGGCATGGTGATACGACGCTTCAATGAAATGTCGCTCAGTATTGTCGAACTGATGAAGAAAACGAACGAGATGCAGGAGAAACGCCGCGAGCTTGAAATAGAAGCGCTGCAATACCAGATCAATCCGCATTTTCTCTATAATACACTTAACATGATTCGTTGGATGGCCTCGATGATAAAAGCGGATAATATCGTGAATAGCGTGGTGGCGCTGGGGAATATTTTGCGTCCGGCCTTCACGAGTAAGGATTCCATGTGCACTTTGCGCGATGAGCTTAGTTATTTGGAAAACTATATCAAAATTATTAACTGGCGGTTCAACAACAGCGTTGATTTTGTAATCGCTGTGGATGCAGACGATTTGGAACATAGAGTCCCGCGGTTTATTTTACAGCCGCTGATCGAGAACGCCATCTCCTTTCGGAGCGAGGAAGAAGGGCATGTCATTACTATACGAATAGAGGTAGAGGAAAGGGATGACGATTTTGTGATATCGGTTATCGATTCAGGAATCGGAATCGCCCCCGATAAGCTGGAGTATCTCAATGAACGCTTGCAATCGGGGGAAAATTACTCTGTTGCGAAGGAATCTGGCAGCGGAGTCGGATTGTACAATGTGAACAAACGCATCCAATTGAATTATGATCCGCGGTACGGAATAAGATTAGTCCGTAGGATGGCAGGAACAGAAGTGCAGGTTCGACTGCCAAAACCCGGATGAATGAGGTTTACAAAAGACGGCGAATCCCGGCTGTCTTTTTTCTTGAATAAACTGTTCAACCCCATCCCTAAATTGTTCAACTTGGGAATGCCGCCATCTGTAGATAGTTCAACAGAATCCTTATTTTCTACGTTTTTCTAGATATTTAGAGCCATTATGATAGATCTGTAAATCATTTATAGGGAGGAATTGCAAATGAACAAGAGGGGAATCGCCAGTACGGCGATTGCGGTTATGCTCGTCTTATCGATGTTGCTCGCCGCGTGCTCGAAAAATTCCAATTCGGCAAGCCAGGATCCTTCGGCAAGCGCAGAGCCATCGAAGGCTGCGGAGTCGTCCTCGAGCAGCGAAGCGCCGGAAGAAGTCGTCACTCTTAGATTGCTCGTCGTTGAAACCGGTACCAGCTGGAACACCTATCCGAACAGTGCGGTTGCTGAAGAAATTGCCAAGAAGATCGGTGTCAAGATTGAATACGTAGAAGCGGACGAGACGAAATTCAACGTATTGCTTGCCGGCGGAGATCTGCCGGATATCGTCAGAGCCGAGCCTGTCAAATACGGCAAACAGCTCATCGAAGGCGATCTTATTATCCCGATGGACGATATGCTGGAAGAGCACGGAAAAGATATTACGGCGAATGTTCCTGCCCTGGTTAAATACAGCCGCGAAGAATGGAGCGAAGGCAAGAACCAGCTCTTCTTCTTAGCTCCTCAAGTTCAGGCGGAGCCAAGCCAGGTGTATCCGGCCTTGACCATTGGACCGACCATTCGCTGGGATTATTACAAAGAAATCGGAGCGCCGGAAATGCACACGCCCGACGAGGTGCTCGATGTTCTGGAGCAAATCGTGGCCAAGCATCCCCAAACAGAAGACGGCAAGAAAATTTACGGGGTGTCCATGTGGCAGGATTGGGGATTATGGCCTTATATTTTCCCGTTCACTTACCACACCACAGAAACAACCAATAACAGCGATTTGATGGCTAGAACGCTGGGAGATACGCAATATAAAAATATTTTGACAGAAGAAGAATCGACGTACTGGACAGCTATGGATTTCTATAATAAGGCAAACCGCAGAGGGTTGCTGGATCCGGATGCGCTTACGATGAAGCATAACGATTACTTGGCCAAGGCCACTTCCGGTCAGATCGTGCTCGGACCTGCGACGTGGGCAATGGGGGATTTCAACTCCAAGTATGCGAATGAGGGCAAGGGATATGTCGTATTGCCGATTGGTAAGCGTGCATGGAACGGCGGCGTCAATCCACTCGGCTGGACCAATAAAAGCTATTCGATTTCCAAAACTTCGAAGCACCCGGAGAAAGCGATGGAGTTTCTGAACTATATTTTCTCCTATGAAGGCTCAAGGACGATGTTTAGCGGCATCGAGGGCGTGCATTGGGAGATGGTAGACGGCAAGCCGGTAATTAAAGACGAAACCTATGAGTTGAAAAAGGCAGGCGGCGAGGCTTGGAACCAAACTGGAATTGCGCTGGATCCTAACCTTATCGGTATTGGGGCGTCCGTTTTCGATCCGGTCACCCAAACGCCTGTAGATCTCTTCAAAACTCCTGAGGCGCTAGCCAAAGGGATTACCCAGGTGGAAAAAGACTTCAGCGAATATTATGGAGGCTTGCATCCGGGCGATGTTCTAGGCAAATTGATCGAAGCCGGCAAGCTGGTGGACAGCGATACGCCGAATAAATCCCTTACGACGGAACAACTCATCACGGAGGGCAAAATCGGACTCCCGACCATTCCGGAGGACTTGCTGAAGGTTGAGGCTCAAGTGAAGGAGCTTGCAGCTCGGCAAGCCGCGAAGATGATTTTGGCGAAAACGGATGAAGAGTTCGAGAAGTACAAGAAGGAAGCGATTAAGTCGTTCAAGGATGCCGGAGTGGATAAGTTCACGGAATTTTACCAAAAGGCTTATGCAGACAGACGTGCGGAAATCGGAGCGTTGCCTGCGCAATTTAATAAGTAAGAGCAGAAGAATAGAGAAAGGGCATGGCGCCTGTCTACGGGTGCCCTGCTCTTTTTTCTTGTAGGAACGAAAAAAGTTCAAGCTGTCTGTAAATTGTTCAAGAAACGAGGATTGAATCGTAAATAATATTCAATTCATTCATTAGATCTTTCATTCAGCCAGCGGTAATCGGTCTATAGAATAAAGCTATATTGTCGCAAGAGTCAACATACGATCCAGATCGCAAAGGAGAGAAAAGCAGTGGATATTGCCTACCGTACCGAACCTAAGCTTCTCAAGAAGAAGCGTCCACGTATCCGCAAGGAAGGGATTACGCTTCTATGCTTGGCGCTTCCCTTTATTATCGTTGCCTTCGCCTTTCATTATGTTCCATTGTTTGGTTGGATATATTCGTTTTTTGATTATCGTCCGGGTATCCCTTTGAGTCGCACGGCATTTGTCGGCTTTGATCATTTCAAGGAGATGCTGACAGATAGCAACATGGTCCGCGTATTGATCAACACTTTAGCTCTTAGTCTATTAGCTCTTCTATGCGCGCCTATTCCGGTCATTCTGGCTGTCATGTTGTCGGAGGTAAAAAGCACAAAGTTTAAGAAGCTCATTCAGACGACTTCCACCTTGCCCCACTATATTAGCTGGGTAATTATATACTCGCTAGCTTTCAGCATGTTCAGCTCGGAGGGGGCCATTAATGTCATCCTCATGAAACTAAACGTGATTGATACTCCGCTTAACGTATTAGGGAATTCCGAACATGTCTGGCTCACGCAAACGTTAATCCTGTTATGGAAGTCGATCGGCTGGAATGCGATTATATTTCTTGCCGCTATCGTGAGTATCGATAGCGAAATGTACGATGCCGCCAAAGTGGATGGAGCGGGAAGAATTAAAAGTATCCTTCACATTACGATTCCAGGCATTATGCCGACCTTCCTCGTGCTGCAGCTATTGGCGGTGAGCAATCTGCTGTCCGCAGGGTTTGAACAGTTTCTAGTATTTAACAATATTATGGTTGCGGATAAGATCGAGGTTCTGGATTTATATGTCTATCGGGTCGGGTTAGTGATGAATGATTATCCGTATTCAACGGCCGTAGGGATGTTCAAATCGGTTATCAGTATTATTCTGCTGTTCCTAGTCAACGGATTATCTAAAAAAATTAGGGGAGAGAGTATCGTCTAGAGCGTTTGGACGGTAGAAGGAGGATTGGAAATGTATAAACGGAGTAAGTCGGATATCGCGTTCGACACCGTCAATTATTTGTTGCTTGCCTTGTTGCTAATCGTAACCTTGTACCCGTTTTATTATATTTTCATCTATTCGATCAGCAACTCTTTCGAGGCTCAGAAAGGCGTATTCCTATGGCCGGCGGGGTTCTCGTTAGAAAGCTACAAAGCGGCGTTTAAGTTAAAAGGATTAACGGATGCCGCGATCGTCTCTGTCGTGCGTACCGTGTTAGGCACGATCATTACGGTATTATGCAGCGCCTTTTTCGCCTACTTGATTACGAAGCAGGAGATGCCGTTCCGCAAGCTGATCTATCGTTTCGTACTTGTTACGATGTATTTCAATGCGGGCTTTATCCCTTGGTACCTGACCATGAAAGCTTACGGTCTCCAGAACAGCTTCCTGCTGTATATTTTGCCAAGCGCGTTAGTCGGCTTCTATATCATCCTGATCAAAACATTCATGGAGCAATTGCCGCCCTCCTTGGAGGAATCGGCGAAGATAGACGGCGCGGGATATATGAAGATCTTTACGAGCATTGTATTTCCGCTATCGATGCCGATTATCGCTACGATTGCCGTGTTTGCGGCCGTCGCGCAATGGAATACGTGGTTTGATAATTTCTTCTTGGTATCGGATCCCAAGCTTCAGACGTTGCAGCTCTTGTTATACAACTTCCTGAGTCAGACGAACAGCTTTGCCGGTATGACAGGGGAGGAGCTTGCGAGAAACGGGCAAGTAAGAGTGATGACTCCTCAATCGGTGCAGATGACCGTAACGATGTTAGTCACCCTGCCGATCGTACTCGTGTATCCCTTCCTACAGCGTTTCTTTGTTAAAGGGATTATGCTGGGCGCCGTGAAGGGATAATCGAATCGTATTTTCTAAGGAGAGTGCAAATGGATGAACGCATGGATGAACGAATTACCCCTGACGGATATCTATGATGTCATTGTGGTAGGCGGGGGCTCCGCGGGCTGCATGGCTGCCATCCAGGCAGCCAGAGCAGGGGCGAGGACGGCCTTAATAGAGAAAAACGGCGTATTGGGCGGGACGACTGTAGTGGCGGCGGTGAATTTCCCCGGTTTGTTTCATGCATGGGAGAAGCAGGTGATCGCGGGGATCGGCTGGGAGTCCATTGAACGGACGGTTGCCAAGGGCGGCGCAAAGCTTCCGGACTTTTCGATCCCATACGGACATCAGCATTGGCTGCATCAGGTTCTGGTCAATCGATTCGTCTATAGCGCGGTTCTGGATGAAATGTGTCTGGAAGCGGGGGTGAGCCTTCGCTTCCATGAAATGCCGGTTGGCGTTAGTACGGCGCGTTCGGTTCATGAGCCAGAATTGAGTCGATTGATCTTGGCAGGAAAATCGGGCTTGTCGGCTGTTGGTTTCAAGAAGATCGTAGATGCGACCGGCGATGCCAATGTTACGGGTCTCATGGATTTGCCGCGCGAAATGGGGGAGGTTCGGCAGCCGGGGACTCTGATTTACCAAATCGGCGGCTATGATTATGAGAAGGTTGACCTAGAGCAAGTGAAGGAAATGGCGAATCAAGCGTTGGTTAACGGAAAAATTCTACCTTCGGATTATACCCATTCGGACATGCCGTTTCGCGCGGAGTTAAGAAATAAAGGCGGAAACCTGATGCATGTACTCGGAATTGACGGTTCTACCTCGGTCTCGAAGTCGCAAGCGGAAATTAAAGCGCGGCAAGCCGTGATGAGAATTTATACTTTTCTGCGCACCGTCCCCGGATGCGAGAATTTGGTTGTCGAGAATTTCGCCGGTGAAGTCGGCATTCGCGAGACCTGGAGAATTGTCGGAGAACGACGGATTGACCTGCATAGCTACGTCAGCGCCAAGGTATGGCCGGATGCGATCTGCTACAGCTTCTACCCCATTGACGTGCATCATCCTGAAGGGAAGGCGACGGACACTCGGCCGTTATCCCGCGGCTTAGTACCGACCATTCCCTTCGGAGCTTTGATTCCTCGCAATAGCGATCATCTGCTCGCAGCCGGGCGTTGTATATCGGGAGATCAAGAAGCCAATTCCGCTTACCGGGTACAAGCCAGCTGCATGGCGACAGGGCAAGCGGCGGGCGCAGGCGCTGCGATTGCTGCGCGAAAGGGAATTTCTGTTCGTGAGGTTGACGTTGAGGACGTAAGGGCGCTTCTCCGCCAGCATAAAGCGATTGTCCCTTAAGAGGATGAAAAGGCCGCTCTCCAATATGACGATGGAAGGGAGCTAAGCGATGAGCTCAATTACAATCCGGGTCCATGCGGATAAAGTTCTGCATTCCGATTTCCTTGGTATAGGAATCAATGTTATCCCGGTAAGCCTGATGGCTAACAATAAACGGCAGGGCTACAATGAAGCCCACTGGGAGATGGACAAGAAACGCATACTCATGATGAAGCCCAAAGTAGCAAGAGTCTGGTTTCAAGTCGATTGGATGGAGCCCGTGAAAGGTTTGTATACTTGGGAGAGCGCAGAAATGCTGGCCTTCTACGAATATATGGACGTTCTTAAAAGCGCGGGCACAGAGGTTCAACTGAACTTCGGCTGGAAGGTCGGAAGGGACATTCAGGAATGGTTCAGTATACCGGGAACGGAAGGGCGCATAAGCGCGCCTCGCGATCTCGATGCATTCGCAGCTGCTTGCTCTGCTCTGTTGTATGAGCTTATTATTCAACGCGGCTACAAAAATATTGAATATTTGTCCTTCTATAACGAGCCGAATGGGCATTGGGATTATGATGCGCCAGGGGATCAGATGCTCTATTATTCCGAAATGCTGAAACGGGTTTGCGATAGATTGACTGCGGATGGGAGAAGGGATTGGGTCCGGATTTGGGGGCCTGAGGAAGTGGATGACAGCTGGACGCATTATATGAAGGACCATGCGGATGACTTCATTGACGAATATACCTTCCATATCTATGGGGATTCCTACGAGCAGTTCAGCAGTCAAATCGCCAGCAGACGGAATTATGTCGAACCTAAGCGGGTAGGAATGACCGAGTTCGGCTGGTCTGGCGACGAGGAGAGCGGCTGGAACTCGGGCTTCGCTAATTACGTGATCAAAGCAGCCAATGAAGGCATTCATTCGGCATTAGTATGGCAATTAAACGGAGTATGGTGCGAGGATCCGGATGAGAATGTGAATACGAATGGAGTATACACGCTCTGGGATTCCCTTGTGCTAGGTTTGGAGCCGAAGAAAAGTTATTATGCCGCGAGCTTGTTAGCCAGATATATTCCTTCGCACAGCTCCGTCGTCCTATCCGAAACGAATTCGGATCAAGTACGCGTTGCTGCTTTCGTATCCGAGTGTGGCCGAGATAGGACTGTACTGGTTGAATGCAACGAAGGGGAAGCCAAGGATCTGTCCATCGATTTCTTGGGTAAGCCTAGCAATAAGAAATGGTATAAACATGCGTACGACCCTCATGTAACCCTGGAAGGCAACGCGATCATTCCAACTTCCGAATGGATCGGCGAACCGAGTGCTTCCTTGGCGGATTCAAGCATTGATGAAGGATACCAATTCATTCTCTATACCACCATAGAGCCGCAAACCCAGGTTGAGATCAGCCCGGTGCAAGGCGAGGTCTTCTCCGGGGAGACGCTGCAGTTCAAGGCGAACATCCTAAACAATAAGGGCGGAGCGGTTTGGAGCGTAGTGGGGGAGCCGGAGAAATACGGAAAAATTACGGACCAGGGCGTCTATACCGCACCGTCCGTGGAACAGGACCTGATTGTGGCGGTTCGGGCGGTTAGCTTGGCAGATCCTGAAAGCTATGGCGTCGCATTACTTCACGTTCGAGCGGGCAAAGGGGAGCGGCATGAATAAGCGATTGAAATTTTTAAGCTTCTGGTCGATTAACGATTCGTTAGAGCTGGACCGGTTAACGCTTCAGTTGAACGAGCTGAAGGCCGCAGGCTTGGATGGGGTTATCTTTCATCCGCGTTATTATCCGAATGATCCGTATTACATGAATAAAACGTACCTGGAAATCGTATCCGATTTAATTCTCTACGCTAAGGAAATCGGAATGGAGTTCTGGCTCTATGACGAGAACGGTTGGCCTTCCGGCACTGCAGGTGGCGAAGTAATGGCCAAACGTCCTGAGCTGAAATGCGAATGGCTGGAGGCTGTTCCGCTATCTAACGGACAATTCGAATTGGTGATCGGCTCGAAGCCGGGAGTATCTTCGTTTCAATCCGACGCAACGGCGCTGTTCATTGAAATCACGCACGAAGGCTACCGGCGAGGCTTGAAGCCGGAAGCTTTCGAATACGTTACAGGCTTCTTCTCGGATGAGGTTGGGTTCCTGGATGGGCATGGCGTTACGGTTAACAAGGGCGCAGTTCCGTGGGATGAGCGTTTCCCGGCGATGTACGAATCGAAGTACGGGGATTCCCTTCAGCCCTTGCTTCCGTTGTTGTTCACTGACGGAGAAGGTCATGAGCAGGTGAGGATTCGTTTCTGGGAGCTGTTGACCGATGCGTTAGTCGACGGTTTCTACAAACCGATCAAGGCTTGGTGTCAAGCCCACGGGAAGCGATACACCGCACACTTGAAAGCGGAGGAGCATCCTTATTTCCAGCTGTCGTACAGCGGCTCGTGCTTTCAGGTGCTGAAGGAAATCGAAACACCGGCGATCGACGCGTTGGAGAGATATTCCGGCAACAATTTCTATCCGCGACTCTTGCATTCCATCGCCGTTCAGCAAGGAAGAGACGGCTGTCTCGTCGAAGCGATGGGCGGCAGCGGATGGGGAGTGTCGCCGGAGAGCTTTACGGATTATATCATGTGGCTGGCAGGACATGGGATCGATCAATATGTCTTGCACTTGAATCAATTCCGACTGAATACGCAGGCCATTCAGGACTGGCCTCCTTCCATGCCATGCCATCTGACCTGGCAGGAGGCATTTCCTAGTCTGTTGCAATCGGTCAGGCAGAAGGCAACCGGGCTTCCCGATCTGAGCGCGGAGCCCGATGTTCTGATCGTCGTACCTACCCGGGGGATCATGGCAGCTTTTACTCCCCAAGAAGCTCGGCAAATGAACGAGCATGACGGCTCGAACGTGCCGGATTCGCCAAGCGGAAGACTCAATCGCCAACTGCTCCAATTCGTGGAGGAGTGCCATGAGGCGGGGATTCATTACGAACTGTCAGAGGAACGGACTGTCGAAGAAGAGGGTCGGCTTCTCCCCGGCATGCTCCGTATCGGAGAACGTAATTATCGTAAAATCCTATTGGCTGACGGGTGTAGATGGAACGACGGAGACATGGCAGCAAAGTTTGAGGCGGCGGGGATTCAGGTTTTCGATACGACGGTAGGAGGGGCAAGCTTCAGAACGGCCGATTCCGCAGCTTCGGCAGACCCGGGCGAACCCAACCTCCGAATAGAGGGTGAGATTCCCGAACAATCCGCGTGGTCCGCCATGATGCCTGAATCGAATCAGGCGTTTATTCCGTTCTTGCAGGACGCCGACGGAGGTCTTCGCGCGGAGTTTCGATTGGAAGGCGTTTCTTCTATGACAGATTTGACTATTCTTCTGCATGATGCCGTGGAGGAGCTATGGGTGAATAAGGAGAGGCTGCATGTGCAGAAAACGAATAATGGCCATGTGGCGCATATTCCCGATAGCTGTATCGATGGGCATGAAGGGATTCATATTCAGGCACGGCCGCGCTTGAACGGCGAACCTATCCCCGTTGCATTTCTGATCGGTCGTTTCTCTGTCATTAGTCTTTCTTCCTTTCTGGATAAGCGCGGCGAACAATGGATGACCGAAGGTCCATTTAAGCTTGTTCCTATGAAGCAGCCTGAGAGCTCGGACCTTATCTCTTCCGGATTCCCATTCGCCGGAGCCCCGGTTCGGGTCATCAAGGAACTGGGTGTCGCACAAAGGGATGGGAAGAGTCGCTTGCTTCGGCTTACGGGAATTCAAGCAGCGGCAGCTAGAGTGCGATTGGGGGAGGTAGATTTGGGCTGGTGCTGGGGGCCGGATTGGACTGTGGCAACCGGTTCGTTAACGGAAGGTCGACGCAAGCTCGAGGTCGAGTTGTATCCTAGCACCTATAATGTATATGGACCCCATTGTCATATTGACGGGGACAGATCCTTAACCAGCCCTGGGCAATATCAGGGTGTAAAAAACTTCGCAGACAGAATCGATGCTCCCGAGCTTACCAAGGGCAAGCACTGGAACTTCGTGAAGTGGGGCATACAAGGCGAAGTTCGGTTGCTGGAAGCTGAAGGATGACGTTAGCATCGGCTCGCGCAGCGCGAGTGCCAAGGAGATTAGACTAGCCAAGCTAGGCACAACTAGCCAGAGAGAGTCCGGTCGAGGTAAGAGCCAAGTCGCCTCGTAGCTGACGGGCAACTGGTGGAGAGATTCTAAGGTTGAAGCCCCGTGACAAAGTAACTCTTCGGAGTGCGAGCAAATCAGCAGGCCGTCACATGAAGTGAATCCTGCCACATCGTCAAAAAAGCCTGAAAAGGGCAAGCCGAGCCCCGAGAACATGGGCGAAGGCCATGGAACGCGTGAAGCCCTTGGAAGTGCAGCGGGGAAGAACTCTCCGGTGTATGGGGAACGGCACGCTGAGATTTAAATATTTCAGTATCGCCCATTTTACACGTATGGTATAATTCACCTATCCGTGAGGAATAAACAGGAAAATAGCTGGATTGCTCGAAAGACAGGAAGATTAGCCGCCGGTCAAATGCCGAAAGGACGGATCGCGCGCTGCCCTTTTTCTGAAACCGAGACACTGCCTCCGGGGTAGTGTCTTTTTTTCTGCGGCTGACCGATTGACTTACAGATAGCTTGCTAGATCTCTTCATAGTAAAGAATGTACGGAATGATTGATTAATATTTGCCATCCTGGCTTCGCTCGAGCGTCGATGTGCGATTCTTTTCGAGCCATTTCCTCCGTTTAGACACCCGATTCGGTCGAAGGAACTCGCGCAACGGTCTGCCAGACCGTTAGAGGCAGTCAATTCGAGTGGCTCTATCCGTTTGCCAATTCGCGAACGGCTTCGGGAGCCGCGGCATTCTAAGGCGGCCTTCCGAAATATTTCTAGTCGTAAAGGAGGTCCTTGCCTTGAATGGACCAGGACAAAAGATTTGGACTTGCCTCTGCTATGCGCTGACCGCCGCGTTGACGCTCTTTCCGCTCGGCGTGCAGGCGGGCTCTCCGATGTTTCAAAGCTTTAACCCGAGCTACTCGTTTACAGGATTCGTTCGCGATGTCGCGTTCGGCGACGTGAACGCGGACGGGAATTCGGACGCCGTGCTGCTGATGAGCGATCGCGTCATCGTCCTGCACGGCAACGGGGACGGGACGTTTCCGTCGACGGCAACTGCCGAATATCCACTTGGTGGAAGCCCGCGCAAAGTGGCGATCGCCGATTTCAATCGGGACGGAATCGGCGATGTCGCGACGACGAACTATTCCGCACATGTCGTTACCGTATTTCTCGGCAGCGGAGACGATCTCGTGCAGCAGCCGGACCTCTATTTAGGAGCCGCAAGCGGGCCGGACGGAATTGTCGCGGCCGATCTGGACGGCGACGGCTTTACGGATCTGGCGGTCGCGGCGAACGACCGGTCCGCTCTTGTCGCCCTGTACGGCAATGGAGACGGAACGTTCGGGGCTCCTGTCTCGTATTCCGTCGGAGCTTATCCGAGCTATCTTACGATCGCGGACTTCAATGGCGATTCCTTGCCGGACGTCGCCGTCTCTAACGACGGGGGCTCCGACATCAGCATCCTGCTGAACGCCGGGGCAGGCGGCGGGAGCCTGTTTCTCGGCGAAGTACGGGTCGGTGCCGGCATCGGGACTCCGGCCGAACTGGTGTCCGGGGATTTCAACGAAGACGGCAACGCGGATTTGGCCGTGGCGGAGAACAGCCCTTCGATGGGCAGCGTTGCCGTGCTTCTGGGCAACGGGGACGGCAGCTTCGAATCGGCCGCCCATTACGGCAACTTGTCCATCTCGTCGGATATCGCGATGGGCGACTTCGACGATGACGGCCACCTGGATCTGGCCGTGATTGTGAACAATCAGACGGAATTTTTATCCGGCGACGGTACCGGCACATTTAGCATCGTGGATGTACTTCCGTTCGGCGGCAACATTAGCGCGGGAGATGCGAACGATGACGGACTGACGGATCTGGCGATTTTCAGCCTCGGTAACGTTCAGTTGCGGATCAGCAAAGCTGAGGGAGAGATGGCGTTCAGCGAAAGCGAATATCTGGTGCCGGAGGATGCCGGCACCGCGTCTGTTACCGTACAGCGTAACGGGGGCTCATATGGACAGACCAAGCTGCGCATTCGGACGGCGGATGGAACGGCAATCGCCGGCGCCGATTATGCGGCAGTGGATGAGACGATCGTCTTCCATCCCGGCGAAACGACGAAGACGTACGCGATTCCGATCTTCGATGACGCCGTCGTCGCTTCGGATCGCTCGTTCAGCGTCGAAATCTCAAATGCTACGAACGGGGCGATATTAGGCGCGGTCACGAGCGCGATCGTTACGATTCAAGAGAACGATGCCTTGTCGACGAATGCGAACTTAGGCGGCCTGGAGCTGAGCAGTTCCGCACTGAGTCCCGCGTTTGCGGCGGCGACGACGAGTTATTCGGCGAGCGTGGCGAACGGGACGGCATCGCTGACGGTGACGCCGACGGCGGCCGATGGCGGCGCAGAGATCGAAGTCGCGGTGAATGGGGGAGCGTATGCGCCCGTCGCCAGCGGAGTTCCCAGCGTTCTGTTGCCGCTGAGGGTCGGCGCCAACGCCATTGATATTCGCGTAACGGCGGAGGACGGCACAACGACGAAGACGTATCGGATCGACGTGACGCGCGCCTCCTCCGGAGGGGGTGGCGGGGGAGGAACGAGCCTGTCCAGCAACAACGCGCTGAAGTCATTTTCCCTGACACTGGCCGACGGGCAAGAGCTCCCGCTCACCCCGGCCTTCGACCAAACGGTCCTGCATTACGAGGCCGAGACCGAGGCGGATCGGCTGGAGCTCCGTTTTGACGCCGAGCATTCTTCTTCCACGGTGATCTTGAACGGTCAAGCGGTTAAAGGAGTCGTAACCGTCGAGCTGCAGGAAGGGGAGAACACGCTTGAGCTTACGGTCAAAGCCGAAGACGGTACGACCCGATCGTTTACGTTCCTCGTTCATCGGCGGTCGGCTCAACCGGAGCAACCGCAGCTGCCGCAGCGTCCTTCCTGCACGTTCGCCGATATCTCGGACCATTGGGCAAAAGGACCGATCTGCGAGGCTGCCGCTAAAGGGATCATCGAAGGAGACTCTCTCTCGGCATTCCGTCCCGAGGGACAGGTGACGAGAGTGGAATTCGCGGTTATGCTGGCGCGAGCCCTTGGGCTGTCTCCAGCCGTATCCGCGAACTCCCTGTCGTTCGTCGACGACGGCGACATTCCGGCCTGGGCAAGAGGCTACGTGAGAGCCGCTGTCGAGCGCGGCCTGCTGAACGGGTATACGGACGGAAGCATTCGGCCGAGGCAGGCGATCAACAGAGCCGAAATGGCCGCGATGCTCGCCAAAGCGATGAAATGGGAGCCCGATGAAAGCCGTACCGCGTTCGCGGACGAAGGCGAATGGCCGGCCTGGGCGAAGGACTACGTTCAATCGGCGGTACGTCAGGGGGTATTGGTTGGCCGCCCGGACAACCGGTTTGACCCGTATGCTCCGACGACGAGGGCAGAGGCGGTGACGGCCCTGGTCCGGCTCGACCTCTGAGCTTGAGTTCAAGGACCGGAAAACGCGTGTCCTGGGGATGGACAGGTTGAAGGGGCAAAATTCTGATCAAATCGACGACAGCATCTGCCGATAATGATAGGAGGCATTTTAAGTTCCATCAATTGGCAGGAGGAATTCGGATATGCATAGACAGAACGTACCGACTCGGTTACAAGCGTTAACGCACCGCCTGGCGGCGAAAAGCTTGACTTTCGCGCTTGCTGCGCTTGTTATTTTCGGAGGGGTAGGCGGAGATTTCAGGTCGGCGGCAGCGGCGGCGGACGACGACAGCAAGCAGATCGTGGACGTTGCGCTGGGCAACGGCTTTACGCTGGCAGTTGCCAAGGATGGCACGCTCTGGAGCTGGGGAAGCAACGGGGGCGGAAAGCTTGGCCTTGGCAAATCCGCAGCGTCTGCCTCATCTCCGGTTAAGGTGCAGGGCGTAAATCGTATCGTTGCTGTCTCGGCGGGCGTCAATCATGCAATGGCGCTCAAAGCCGACGGCACCGTATGGACGTGGGGCTTTAACGTGCAAGGCGAATTGGGAGACGGAACGTATACGGAATACGGCGAGCCCGATAGCAGCGGGGCAAGCAGAATCAGCATCGACCGCAGCGGTTACGTTCCGCAGCAAGTGCCTGGCCTGGCCGACATTGTCGGCATCGCGGCGACGAGTGCGGGAGGCGCCGCATGGAATGCGGCGGGGGAGATGTGGCAATGGGGGAATGCCAGAGTCTCCGGCACGATCTTGAAGGAACGGCTTTCTCCTCAGAAAAATGATGCCGTAGGATCGGTCGTCTTCGTGTCGGCAGGAAACGGCTTGTTGACGACGGTCGACAAGGACGGTACGGTGTGGACGCAGGGCTGGAACACCTTCGGGCAGCTCGGCGACGGCAAGAGAGACGAGTCGGGCCGCATCGGTACCATCCAAGTAGAGGGAATAGCGAACGTCGAACGGGTAATGACGGACGGAGCGACTGTCCTTGCGTTCCAACGGGACGGCAAGGTGTTCGAGTGGGGCGTCAGTCTGCTGGAGACGAAGGGCTTGAATCGGACGGACCCGGCGCACTACGGCCAAATGCCGCATCATCTGCAGCCAACGGTTACACCTGCGCTGCAAGGCTTCAGCGAAATCCGGAACACGACGAATCTGCTCGTGAAGCCTTCGCTCCTCGGCTTGAAGACGGACGGCACCGTATGGACGTTCGGCGATAATGCCCTCGGCCAGCTCGGCGTCTCCGGCGTTGCCGAGCGTTATTCGTGGGGACAGGTTGCGGGTTTGCCGCAAATCTCGACCGTGAAGGGCGCCTTCGGCTCGAATCTGGCCGTCGGGAAGGACGGCAGCGTCTGGGCGTGGGGGAGGAACGATTACGGCCAGCTCGGCGACGGCACAACCGTAACGCGGAAGACTCCCGTCGCCATCGGCGGGTTCGGAAGCGCGCCGGTTAAGCCCGAGCTTCCGGCGAAGTACAAGCTCGTCGTGAACGGCAAGGAAGTGGCGCTTGCCGCCAGTCCCATCGTGAAGGGAACGGTCGTAACGCTGCCTCTGGCCGACGCCGCGAAGGCGTTCGGAGCGAAAGTCGCCTACGACAAAAACAAGACGACGGCGACCGTCACACGGGGCAAATCGAAGATCGTGCTGAAGAAGGGAAGCGCTCAAGCGACCGTGAACGGCAAAACCGTCAAACTCGCGTCTGCGATTCCCGCAACGTGGCTGGTCTCTGCCGATTGGCTGGCGAAGCAGCTCGGCGGAACGGTCAAAGTCGATGCGACGAAGCTGACGATTGCGATAACGCTCAAATAACGGAAAGCAGACAAACGGGGCTGCCCCATAAGTAGGGACGTTCAAAATTATTGATGAAAAAAAGAAGGCATCTATCTCCTGGAGACTGCCTCATACGGTCCTGAAATCACATTGCAACGGGTTTATCATTCCCATTTCAGGATCGTATAGCAGCGGAAGGAGATAGATGCCCTAAACATCCATTCATCGATAATTGTTCGGTACGTCTCTCTTTTACTTATGGGACAGCCCCGTTGCATTTCCGAAAGGTCTTCCAGGCTTTATTGCCCGACAAGCTGCTGAAGCTCGACTGTCACGCCGTCCGAGCCGACGCTGCGAGCTTGCCCGTAGATCGTAATGTCGACAGGGCTGCCGGAGACGACCTTGATGGAAGCTTGCCGCTTGTCGACTTCGATGAGCAGCTTCGATTCCTTGTACGAGATCGGGAAGCTATAGCTGTCCCAGCGCGCGGGAATCGTCGGCCGCAGGACGAGATGGTCGCCGTCGGACCGCATGCCGCCGAAGCCGTAGACGATGTTCATCCAAGCGGCGGCGATGGAGGTCGTATGCAGCCCTTCGCGCGTATTGCGGTTGTAGTTGTCCAGATCCAGACGGGTCGCGAATTCGAAAAACCGGTACGCCTCCTCATCCTTCCCGATCTCCGCGGCGAGAATGGAGTGAATGGAAGGGGAGAGCGAGGATTCGTGGATACAGCGCGACTCGTAGTACTCGTAGTTGGCGATCTTCTCGGCCAACGGGTAATCTCCGCTGTACAGGAACATGAACATGAGCACGTCCGGCTGCTTGATCATGTCGTAACGGTACAGGCGGTCGTACGACCAATGCGAATACAGCGGGAATTCCGTAACCGGAATCGAGTGAATATCGAGATGAGGCATATCGAAGAAGCCGTCGTGCTCCTCGTAGATGCCGGTCTCGGGATCTTGCGGAATTTTCATCAGCTCCGCCTTGCGCTTCCAGTCGGTTTGCTCCTCTTCGGTCAGGCCGAGCCGTCCGGCCAACTCATGGAACGCTTCCCCGGCTTCTGCGGACATGCGGGCGATCGTTTCCAGCGTGTACTCGAACAGCTTCTTGGCCATCAGGTTGAGGTAGCAGTTGTTGTTGACCATGAGCTGGAATTCGTCGGGCCCCATGACGCCGAAGTATCCGTACAGGCCGGTCTTCTGCCCCCATTGGCCGCGGGTCGCATAGAAACGGCTGATCTCGATGAGCATCTCCAGCCCTTTCCCGTACAGGAATTCGACGTCATCAGTAATGTTCACGTAGTGGCGAATGCCGTATGCAACGGCCGTTCCGACATGCAGCTGCAGGTTCGAGTGCTGCCAGAGATCGCAGCTCTCCGTGCCGTCGATCGTCGCGATCGGGTAGAAGGCGCCGGCGCAGTCCAGATCCTTCGCGCGTTCCAGCGCGTGAGGCAAAGATTTGTAACGGAATTCGAGCAGACTCTTGGCGGCTTTCGGATTGTTGAAAATATAGAAAGGCAAGCAATAGGACTCGGTATCCCAGAAGGCGAGCCCTCTGTACGCTTCGCCCGTCAGTCCTTTGGCGCCGATGTTAAAGCCCGGATTGTCGCCGTGGTACGTCTGGTACAAGTTGAAAATGCAGAAGCGGATGCCCTGCTGGTTGTCGGGATCGCCCTCGATGACGATGTCCGACTCCTTCCACACGTTCGCCCAGTATTCCGCCTGCTGCTTCTCCAGCTCCGCATAACTCGCGCCCACGTATGCCTTCGCTTGCCGCAGCCCCAGGCTCCACAGTTGATCGTTCGTCGTCGAGCGATCTTTTTCCGCATAGTTGTAGACGAATTTATCGAAGGTGGACGCTTCGCCTTGCGTCAGCTTGATCGCCACGTCCTGTCCGATGAAGCGGTCGTCCTCGACCGAATCCGCGTGCAGAGCGTTCGGCACGTCGAGCGAGAATCCGGAGTACAGGCGGTTTTTCGTCTGGATCGTCTCGCCGAGCATCGCCGTTACGCCTCCCTCATGGCCGTGACGGACGCTCTGCCAGAAGCAGCGCCCCTGATCCTCATGCACGACGGAGAAATCAAGGCCTGTTCGGACGTCGACCTGTCCGGAGAAGTTAAGCGGCTCGAAGACGATGCGCTGGCAGCCGAGGTTCGATACGTTCATGCTGACGAACCTCTCGAAGGTTAGCCGAAGCTGCTTGCCGTCCGACAAATGCCAGACGAAGCTGCGAACGTACTTGCCCCGCTTGAAATCGAGTTCCCTTCTAAAATCGCTGAACTTGCTCGTCGCCAGATCGAGCTGTTCGCCGTTTACGCTGATTCTCGCGTACAGCCAATTTACCGCGCTGACCATGAAACGAAGGAAGCGGATGATGCCTTTGTAATGAGCAGCGACCTTGCTCTCTTCGAACAGTCCGTTAAAATAGCTGCCGATCAACGAGTCCCCGCTGTAGCCTTCCTCCGGATACGCGCGCACCCCCATGTATTCGTTGCCCAGTGAAAATATCGATTCCGAGACGCGGTTCCTGGCTGGGTCAAAGCCTTCCTCGATCACCTTCCACGTGTCCACGACGAGATACTTATCCGCTACTTTTGCCACTCCGATCCACTCCTTTGTGTGCTTGGGAATCCCATACACTGACAAGATTAGAGGAAACGGAGCGCAGATCGAAGGTTTATCGTTAAGCATTTTATGTGCATTTATACCGAAAATCTGTATTTATCGAAGAGGCGTCGGCATTGCTGAGCTGTCTTTATTTTTACTAATGCGCTTATTAAATTTGTGGAATGCGCGCATTCGCGCTTCTTCCTATAATAGATCCGAGTCGGATAAGGCTATAGAAGGAAGGCGATCAGGTTGAGGTTAAGCATCGGGCAATTTCTGCACGATCGGGACAAGGGCGGGGATACGACTTTTGCCGTATATCAAGCATTGAAGCAGTGCAGGGCGGATAACTGCACTGCTTTGTTGTTTCCGAAGTCCACGTACCATTTTTGGCCGGACAAAGCGCTGGAAAGACATGTTTATATTTCGAATCACGACGAGGGAGGTCTTCGGCGGATCGCTTTCCCGATCTTCGATATGCACGATCTTACGATAGACGGGCAAGGATCGGAGTTTATTTTTCACGGGCCGATGATTCCGTTTATGCTGGAGAACGCCGAAAGATTAACCTTAAAGAACCTGACGATAGACTGGGAAAGACCAATGTTCGAACAGGGAGCAGTGGTGGAAGCAGGGGCGGATTTCTTCGATATTCAAATGCCGTCCGATGTAGATTATCGGTTTATCCGGGATCGGCTTGTTTTTGCTTTCGGGCATCGGCAAGAGGAGGTATGGGGGTTCGACGAAATCGATCCGGCAACGCGCGCGCACGCGTATCAGAGCGGCGATCGGATCAGTTGGGATGCCTTCAAGGAATTAAAGCTAAGCGAGATCGGGCCGGGGCGAATTCGTGCGGAGGGACCTCTGCGTCATCGGCCAAGCGTGGGCAGCGTCCTTGCGATGCGGTTCGGAAGAAGAGAAAATCCCGGAATTATGCTGAAAGACTGCTCTTCGACGCGCATTGAGCGGGTCGCGATTCATCATGCGCCGGGGATGGGGCTGGTTGCGCAGCGTTGTACGGATATTCGGCTGCATGCCTTCGACGTCAAGCTTAGGGCCGGAACGAATCGCCTCGTGACGGCAACGGCGGACGCGACCCATTTCGCGAATTGCCGCGGCTTGATCGAGCTGTCGCACTGCCTCTTCGAAAATCAACTGGATGATCCTTGCAATGTCCACGGCATCTACGGACAGATTACGGAATTGATCTCGGAGGATACGGTGTTGGTCAAGCTTGTCCACGAGATGCAGAAAGGCGTGGAAATCGTCGCGGCCGGCGATGCGATCCGGTTCGCGCGCCATGATTCCCTGATCGGCTATGCGAAGGCGCGCGCAAGGAAGACGGAACGGATCAGCGGGGATTATTTCCTCCTCTCCCTCGACGATCTTCCTGACGGGGTAAAAGTCGGCGACGTCATTGAAAATATGACCTGGATTCCCGATCTCGAGGTTCGCCATTGCGAGGTCAGAGCGAATCGGGCGAGGGGATTTCTGATCACGACTGCCGGAGAGGTGCTGCTGGAAAACAATACGATCAGCGCGCCGGGCGCCGGAATCAAAATTTCGGGAGACGCGAATTCATGGTATGAATCGGGAGCGGTGCGGGACGTGACGATTCGCGGCAATACGTTTCTGGACTGCAACTACTGCTGCCCGGATTGGGGACGGGCCGTGATCGACATCGATCCGGAGATCGAAAATCCGGAAGCCGGCGAGGAATATTACCATCGCAATATTCGCATCGAGAACAACGAATTTCGCACGTTCGATACGGGGCTCGTATACGGGCATTCCATTGACGGTTTTATTTTCAGAAACAACAAAATTAGCGCGAGCGGCGGCTATCCCCGGCATCATTTTATGAAACGCGCGATCGAACTTGGAAAAGTCCGGAATGTTCGGATTACCGGCAATGAGGCGAAGGATGGGCCTCTAAGCATGCGGATAAACGGGCAAAGCCTGCTGGAAGGGGACGCAATCGAAGATGAACTCTAAAAGCGTACGAGCGAGCATTGCCGGAGGCGAAGATTGCTGGGTGCTGGAGAACGGCGTCATGAAGGCCGTCTTGACGTTCGAGAACGGTTCGATCCGTCTAACGAGTCTGGTCAACACTCTCGTTAACGCCGAATACGTCCAGCCGGGTGATCCCGGATATCTGTTTTATTTTCGTTACGACGGCACGGACGTGTATTCGAACGACGGATTCTGGACCGTGAAGGAAGCAACCGAGCGCAGCATCGATCTGTACGACCGAACCTGGGGCAGAGAGCTCCTCTTGACTGTGGCGAGAACGCAAGGGCGCCGCATGCAGATCAAAGTCTCGATGCAAATGTACGACGAAGATGCGGGAATGCGCGTGCAGTACTGGATTACGAATTTGGAAGACGACTGCAAACGAATCGACCATTCCGATCTGACGGGATGGAAGCTGATCAAGCGCGCGTGCGACATTCATTACGCGGAAAACAGCTTGTCCTGGAACCAAACGAGAGACCGGCTCCGCGGGGGCAAACGAAACGCGGTTGTCGTCTACGATACGGGAGACGGCTGGGTACTGACGCCGGAAAGCAATTACAGCACCTCCCTGGAACCGGGAGCCTATCAAGGCACTTCCGAGCATCCGTTCCTGAACATCGACTTGTGGCCGGACGGCGAGAGCGTTAAAGTGTCTACCGATTCCGTCGCCGTACAGGCCGTCATTCGCCCCAAAGAGGAGCTCGAATACTTCGCCGTAAACGTCGAGGTGTTCCGGGGAGACGCGTGGGACGGGCGTCTCGCCGCGGCCAAACACTTGCGTCAAAGATACAAGTTCCGCGACCCGTCCACAATCCTGAGCGTGAACGACTGGTTTTTCCGGGATCGGCGCACGGAATCGTATTATCGGAACTCGCTCGTCCCCGCATTGGTCGAAATGGGCTTCGACAAGCTTCTCATCGACGACTTATGGAATACCCCGACCCGAGACGACGTCGAGGTCGAGCCGAGCTTTACGGAAGACCTTCCCGCGCTTGCCGCATGGATTCGGGAACAAGGTCTGGGAATCGGTTATTGGTTCGCGTTGACGGGCGACGAATGGGGACTCGGCAGGGATTTGGCCGATTCCGCGCAGATCGAATTCAAGAGATGGCAAGTCGAGGAGGTGCTGATTAAGCGCTATTTAAGCAGTTGGCAACAGATTGATCTGGGAGAGCTGTGGCTGACGGACGCGCCCACGGAATACAGCGATCCATCGGATTCGGTCTATCGCAAATGGCTCGGAGTCAGGGCTTTCATGAACCGAATCTCGCACGATTACCCGGAGTTCGTGATGCAAACGACTTGCGAATTGGAAAATCCGATCGTAACGGACCAGTCTATCGGTCTGATGCATCTGGCGGACAACGGGATCGCGGGGCTGTTCTGGGGCGGAATCCGCGCGTATCAGTCGGAGAACAAAGATTACGATCATTACCATCCGATCCGGAATTTGTTCGGTTATTTCGGTTTATTTCCTTCCGAGGGCATGTTGGATTTCTGGAATACGCAAACTTGGAGAGGAACGGTCGCCCAGTTCTACTCGTTCCTGGCGGCCAGGCATGTTAGCCTTTACGACGATCCGTGTGGATTCGAAGCTTCGGCGCGCGCCGTCTTGAAGCGATTCAACGAATGGCGCGGCAACGGAAGAATCCGAGCGTTGCTGAACGAAATCGCGCTTCCCGTTCCATGCGACGGAGAGGAGGGCGGCGGCATCCTGCCCTGGATGTTCCGAAGCCGCGACGGATCGCAGGCGCTGCTGATCGTTCTGGATGAACGAACCGCCGGCTTCCCGGGCTTGCGGATTCCGATCAGATGGTTAGGCGATGCGGATGCCTACTTGGTGCAGGACGTAACCTTGGGCGACGACGGCGCATTTCAATACGGTTTTATCGGCTTGTTCGAGGGGTCGGTCTTGCGATCCCGTGGACTGGAAGTCGATGACCGAATCCGTCGTGCCGGCGTGAGAGCCTATTGGATTCAGAGGAGGAACGATAAGCCCAAGCAAGTCATCTATGCGGATGACCGCGTACAGGCTTACGAAGAAGAGATGCGCGGGGGCGGTCTGCGGATTTCCTACGAAAGCGGGGCCGGAGGCAGGGTGTTCGTATACGACGAAGCGAACCGCGCCGCCATTGAAATTAGCTTGGGCGAAGGCAAAGGGACTTTGATTCTCTAAGTTTGCCCAAAGGCGCAGGCGTCGGTATACAATAGAGCTGAAGGAGGTACTGACGCATGCGCCGCAGGGGGAGATTTGCATTTAAGCTGAAGACGAAGCTGATCCTGCTCTACTTTCTAACGATTTTCATTCCGTTGGTGGCGATAGGTCAAATTCTATTGTCGGTGTCCGGGAGCAAGATTATCGAACAGACGACGAATATTACGAAGGAAAGTTCCCGACAGACGGCGACGAATATCCAGATCTTGTTGAACGAATACATGGATATCGTCAATCGACTCAGTTTCGATCAGACGTTGAACAATTACTTGAATCCGGATCGGATATACGAGGACGAGTTGGAGAGCATCGATGCCTACTCTCTTTATTTGAAACCCGTTACCTTTTATGACTTTAACTACAAAGATACATCCGCCCAGTTGCGCATTTATTTTTTGAACACCACATTGCTCCAGGATCTGGAAACCTTTATTTTCGCCGATTCGGACATCCGGGAGACGGAAGTGTTCCGGAACGCCGTTGCCGGTAACGGAGAGCCCGTGTGGGGGATCAAAGACAAATTCATCTATGTGTCGAGGAGCATATTCAACAGGAACGGGGAGTTGTCGGCGGTCATCTCGGTTCAGGTGCTGGAAAATCGGCTGCACACGTTGATTATGGAGCGCGGCGAGAACAGGAGCTTCATTACCGATTCCGAAGGCCGCGTCGTTACGGCCAATACGGCGGATTACGACGAGCTCGCGACGGATGTCCGGCTATTCTCTCGACCCGAAACGGAGAACGCCTTCGATATTAAAGACCAAGCTACGGGCAGATCGTATAAAGTGCTCGCGGAGAAAATCGGGGACGGAAAATCGTACCCGGATTGGCGGTTGTATACGCTTATTCCCCTCGATCGACTCATTGACGAGGAGCGGCAAATCCGAAATGCGGGGCTGCTCGTCATCGCGGCCGGATTGCTGCTCTCGTTCGGGATTTCCATGCTGTCGCTGGATCGGATCACTTCGAGGATCAAAGCGTTGGTGAAGCAGATGCAGGTCGTCAAAACCGGGAATTTGTCCAAACTGGAGGACAGAGGTTCCACGGACGAGGTCGGGGCGCTGACCAAAAGCTTTAACGCGATGATCGAGAGCCTGCAGCAGTCGCATTATGAAAATTACGAAGTGAATCTCAAGCTGAAGGACATTACGATCAAGAAGCAGGAAGCGGAATTGTATGCGCTGCAAAGTCAGATCAATCCGCATTTTCTGTTCAATACGCTGGAATCAATCCGCATGGGTCTGCATAACAAAGGGGATGCCGAGACTTCGGTAATCGTGCTGAACCTGGCGAAGCTGTTCCGCAGCATGCTGGACTGGCAGGGCGAGTTTATTACGCTGGGCGAAGAGATAGAGTTGGCCAATAAGTATTTAAGCATCCAGAAGTATCGGTTTGCGGACAGGCTTAATTATGTTACATCGTTGCCGGAACAGTTGAATAAAGCATTGATTCCGAAGCTGACCTTGCAGCCGATCGTCGAGAATGCGGTCGTGCATGGAATTGAAGCAATATCCAGGGACGGGTGGGTCGAGGTTGCCGTAACCGACGAAGGCTTCGGAGCGATGGAAATTACCATTGCGGACAATGGCGCCGGAATTGCCGAGGAGAAGCTTCTCCGAATTCAGGAGGAGCTGCTCTCGCAGGATATGAAGAAGAGCGGCAGCATCGGTTTGAAAAACGTTCAAGACCGGTTGGTGCTGCATTTCGGCGAACGGTACGGAATCCGGATCGAGAGTGATCCCGGCGGAACTCGCGTCAAGGTAACGCTTCCGATCATTTATGATGCCAAAGGAATGAGGTGATCGAACTGTTCAAAGCTATAATCGTCGATGACGAACCGCAAATTCGCAAAGGATTGCGAACGATTATTTCCTGGGAGGCTGCGGGCTTTGCCCTTGTGGGCGAAGCCGCGGACGGAGAAGAAGCGTTAAGCTTGATACAGCGGGAACCGCCGGATCTTGTCGTCACGGATGTGAAAATGCCGCGAAAAGACGGCATCGAGCTGTCCAAGCTCATCCGCGAACGGTATCCGGACACCGTCGTCCTGATCTTAAGCGGCTACAATCAGTTCTCTTACGCGAAGGAAGCAATGAAGCACGGCGTCGTCGATTATCTCTTGAAGCCGGTCGATCCGGTCGAACTTGCGAGCGCGCTGGGCGAGCTTCGGGAGAAGCTGGCGAGTTCCGTTCGGCACAAGCTGGAAAGCGCGAAGGCTGCGAAGACGATGAGAACCGCCTTGCTCGGCAAGTGGGTTCGCGGCGAATCGTCTTCCAAGCATTACGGTGAGGCTGCGGCTTTAGGGGTAGACGTACGGGACACGGCCGCTTACCGGATGATCGTCTTCTCGCTTGATCGCTACGATGAAATCGTGGCCATTTCGGGGGACGAGATCGCTCTCAAGAGGTTTGCGATCGAGAACGTCGTTGAGGAGCTGCTCGGGGATCAAGGCTATTTGTTCGAAATTTCGGACCGATATTACGGATGTTTGGTGGCCGAACGGGAAGAGGGCTATGACGGGGATCGCGGTGTCTGCCGGCTGGCGGAGCAGATTCCGGATACGATTCATCGCTGCTTGAAAGAGACGGTTACTCTCGGAGTCGGTTCGGTTGTCCAGGGCATCGAACAGATTCAGGAATCGTACGTCACCGCCCTCAAGATGATGGATACCGGCAAGAACGCTTCGACCGACACGGAAAACAGAATTCGGGCCGCTATCGACTATGTCGGATTTCATTACATGAATGACCTGAATCTCAAGGAAATGTCCAGGCTGTTTCATTATAACGCGGTCTACTTCGGCCAATTGTTCAGGAAGGAGACCGGATTATACTTTAACGACTACATGAATCAAGTCCGCATCGAGCAAGCCTGCAAGCTGTTAGAGCAGACCGACTTTACCGCAGCCGAAATTTCGGAGAAGGTCGGGTATAAGTACGTCGATCATTTTTACCGTCATTTCAAGCAATTAAAGGGGTTGACTCCGGGCAAGTATCGGGAAACCTGAACACAGCGAATGTACAAACTTCTCCGCGGCCGCAGGGCCTGCGGGGAAGTTTTTTTTGTCTATAATTTATCCAATGCCTATCTATATTGCGTGGAATGTTTCGCGACGCGATCGATCTTATAATTTTGTTATGAGATGGAGTCGCCCGCCGCGGCGAGGAAAGGAAATTCGAATGGCCAGAAAACACTACACGCCCTACCTGCTGATGACCGTCCCTTTCTTCATTCTGATTCTGTTGTTTAACTTCGTTCCCTTATGGGGATGGGTGCTCGCATTCGTGGATTATACGCCGGGCAGAAGCATAGCCGACTCTCCGTTTGCCGGACTGAAGTATTTCCGGCAGCTGTTCGACAAGACTTCGGACTTCGGATTAGTGCTGCGCAATACGGTTGTGCTTAGCTTTCTGCAACTGCTGTTGACCCCTCTGCCGGTAGCATTGGCCATTATGATTACGAACGTGCGCAAACGATGGTACTCCAGAGTTATCCAGACCGTGACCTCGTTTCCTCACTTTACGTCCTGGATTATCGTCTACTCGGTGTTCTTCGCTTTTTTCTCCATCGACGACGGGGCGCTGAACAAGCTGCTGTACAGCACGCTTCATTGGCTCGACGAGCCTTCCAATATTTTGGCCGAACCGAAATATTCGTGGTGGTTGATGACTTTCGCCACGCTATGGAAGACGGCCGGATGGACGGCCATCATCTTCATCGCGGCCATAGCCGGCATCGATCAGGAGCAATATCAGGCGGCGGAAGTAGACGGCGCCAATCGATGGCAGCAAGCGATCCACATTACCGTTCCGGGCATTATGCCGACATTCATCATTCTTCTGCTGATCAATATCGGCAATATGCTGAACATCGGGTTCGACCAATACTATGTCTTTCATAACGCGTTGGTCCATGAGAGGATCGAGGTTATCGATACGTACACTTATCGAATCGGAATTACGCAACTGAACTTTTCCTATGCGACCGCCGCGGGAATGTTCAAGTCCTTCGTCAGCGTGGCCCTGCTGTTCGCAGCGAACCGCTTCTCCAGAATGACGACCGGACATTCCATCATGTAAGAAAGGAGAGTAACCGTTATGAAGAGTATTCGGCTGGCACCCAAGGAGAAGGCGTTCGATCTGCTGAATCTGATCGTTCTGACTTTATTCGGAATCGTGACGCTGTATCCGTTCTATTATATCTTCATCTATTCCATCAGCGATCCGACGGAGGCTTTAAGGGGAGTTTATTTGTTGCCGCGGGGATTCAGTCTGGACAATTACCGGCAGCTGTTCCAGGAACAGAATATTTTGTGGGCGTTCTTCATCTCCGTATCGAGGACCGTGCTCGGGACGATCGCAACGCTCATCGGCTGCACGATATTTTCGTACGGCATCAGCAAGCCGTTCCTGCCGTTCCGCAAGTGGATGTACGGGGCGGTCATCGTGACGATGTACATCAGTCCGGGGATCATTCCGGTATACTTGACCATGAAAACCTACGGCTTATACAATAACTTCCTGGTTTACATCCTGCCGGGCGTTGTCGTTGCCTTCTTCGTGATTCTGATCAAAACGTATATGGAGGATATCCCCAAGGAGATGGAGGAGTCCGCCATGGTCGACGGGGCGAGCGCGTACACCATATTGTGGAAGGTGATTCTGCCGTTATGCATGCCCGTTCTAGCCACGGTGGCCATCTTTAACGCCGTCAATCAATGGAACACTTGGGTGGACAACCTGTATTTGGCTCCGAAGCCGGAGCTGCAGACGCTTCAACTTCTGCTCTATACCTATGTCAATCAACAAAATGCGGCATTATCGATGGTGACCAGCGCGAGCATGTCGCAGCATGCGGTCGTTCTGACGCCGACTTCGGTGCAGATGACGATTACGTTCGTGGCAACGCTGCCTATTCTGCTGGTCTATCCCTTTATGCAAAGATTTTTTCTGAAAGGCATTATGCTCGGCGCGGTAAAAGGCTGATTCTCGAATCGGCAGCGGCGGTATCTCGGGGCGCAAGTCCCTGATATATAGACGATAATTAGGAGGGTTCATATGAAAAGGAGCTTGCTATCGATGCTCGCGCTCGTTCTGTTGACAGGACTCGCGCTCGGCTGCAGCGGCAAAACGAACGAAGGAGGGAGCGAGGGCTCGAACCGTCCGAGCGCTTCCTCGAATGAAGCGGGGGAACCCGTCACCTTAACGATATTTGGGGGACTGGTCAACAACGGGGCTCTTCAGGGGCCGTTTCAGAACGATGACGTAATGGCGGAGTTGGAGAAGCGGACGAACGTAAAATTGGATTTCACGTCGACGCTGAACGTGACGGACGCCTCTCAGAAGCTCGCTGTCATGCTGGCAGGGAAGGATCTGCCCGATATCGTCGTCTTCAATGCGCTCACCGATCGCGACAAGGTGTACAATTCCGGTCAGGCGATGCCGCTCGACGATTTGGTGGCGCAATATGGGCAGGACATCCAGAAGAACGCGGGAGAAGCCCTGGCGTTGTACAAGCAGATGAACTCGGACGAGTCGCACAGCCTGTACTACTTGCCCGGCAAGGTCGGCGGGGACGACTACTCGCCGCTAGTCAACCAGAACGCCTGGAATTTGCGGTGGGATCTGTACAAGCAGTTGAACCATCCTAAGTTGGACACGCTGGACGACTTGCTCGATGTGCTTGAGGACATGATGAAGCTGGAACCGGTCAACAAATTCGACAAAAAGAATTACGGATTGGGCTTGAATCTGTCGGACGACTGGGGCCACTTAATGATCGACAAGGCCACGGCCAATATGCGCGGAATGGTCCAAGCCAACTACAATGATTGGTACTATGACATGAGCAAGCAGCAAATCGTGCCGCGCGTCTCCGACCCCGAAGGGATTTTCTGGGAGTCGATGAAGTTTTATAACAAAGCGTATCAGAGAGGCATTCTGGATCCGGAATCCGCCACTTTGAAGTTTAACGCGATATCCGAGAAATACAAGACGGGCAGATATTTCGCCGCTACCGCCTATTGGTCGCTGGCGGGCGCGGACAACCAGTTTATTGCCGACGGACAATCCGAGAAGGGCTTCGCGCCTTTCCTGGTCGATCACAACGAAGAGAACATCTACATCGTTCAGGCGTTCGCCAGCGGCGACCAATACCAGATGTTCATTCCCAAGAGCAGCAAAAATCCGGAAGCGGCCATGAAATTCATTAATTACTTGTACACCTACGAGGGAGCCAAGCTGCTGCAAAACGGCGTGGAAGGCAAACAGTACGATGTGGCGGACGGCGTACCTTTATTGAAGGATTCCGAAATCGAAGCCATCCAGAACGATCCGAACCATTACCTGAAGACGGGAGTCGGCAAGTATATTCACCTGGCGCGCTTTACGCCTCACGAGGATCCGCAAGGCGATCCCGTCAACTTTACGAATGTTCCGGAGACGTTGAAGAAGATGGCGCTTCCCGTGCAGCTGGATTTTATGGAGCACTACGGATACGATTCGGTTAACGAAGCGTTCACGAACATTCCGAATTACAAATTCGATACGTCTCTCATGAGCGCGGTCAACCCGGAGGCAGGCTCCGACATTCAGGCGAAGAAGGAGCAGCTGGACGCTTATCTGGTCGCCAATATCGCCAAAATCATTTACCAGAAGACGGATGACGCTTACGAGAAGGCCAAGCAGGACTTCCTGGACGCATACTCTTCCAAAGGCGCGGCCGAAGTGTTCGACTACTACAAGAAAACCTATGACGAGTTGGTCGCGAGTCTGGAACCGTAAAGAAATCCGGAGAAAATAAAACTTGGCGCGTTCCTTGAACGACGGAGCTGTCTTATAAGTGACTTATGAGCAGCCTTGCTTTATCTCGATTAATGTTTTTGGGGGATGTATCTCCTTCCGGTTGCTGTTGGAATCGTGAAATTGGAATGGGTAAACTCGTAACAATGAGATTTCACGATTCCAAAGGCAAACGCTCCGCTCCTCCAGGAGATACATCCCCCCTCTTTTCATCGAGATTAACTACGAAAACGCAAAAAGAAACCGTTCTTTGGTAAAATGGAGGTACCACCCACCCATCTACGAAAGGAACGGTTTCTTTGTACATTCAATATACCATGGACCAACTTTCCCTGCCAATGGACTTGGAGGAAGACATTCCTCAAAATCACCTCGTTCGTGTTGTAAACGCCGCTGTGAACCGACTCAGCGACAGTATCTTCGCTTCCGCTTATCCAGGTGGAGGACGAGACAGTTACCATCCTAAGATGCTCACTAAGGTCATCATTTACACTAGCCATGCATCAAACCTAACACGAAAAAATACTTCTCATAATTTCCTATATTAGGAATATTGTGAATGCTTTTTCGTAGTTAAACACAATAAAGCTCCTTTATTGTAGAAATGACGCGTTATCC